>Ga0233412_10000252_pt1 | contig 31832 bp, 31 predicted proteins | sample Na_anoxic_4_MG_FD_180667 | JGI IMG/M metagenome (GOLD analysis project Ga0233412, IMG submission 180667) | Seawater microbial communities from Saanich Inlet, British Columbia, Canada - Na_anoxic_4_MG | ecosystem: Environmental > Aquatic > Marine > Inlet | place: Canada: British Columbia... | reverse complement strand
GGGTATAAAGAGTTTGAATATGCACAGAAGGCAGTAGCATTAAATGCTTACTCATATTTGACAAAACCCATTAATTCAAAACTACTTCTGGATAAAGTAAAAGAAGCAAAAGACATAATAGAAAAGCGGATATCCGAAGTCAAAATCAATGATGTCATAAGGAAGAAGCTAAGGGAGAATATTCTGGTGGTCAGGGATTCTTTCTTTACTACCCTGATGGAAGGACGATTAAGAAATAGAGCAGATATTGAGAGCCGCGGCGAGTTTCTTGAAATCGACCTGAATTACAATCAGTTTTTGATAAGCATCCTGGCTTTTGAGGCCGGCGGAGCAGTGAGAAATAAGAACTTTTATGACATTAGTTTTTATAAAGCGGCGATTATGAGCAAAACCGAGGAAAAAATCGGCGATATGTATACTTGCTATGTATTCAATCTTGGAGCTAAGATCGGGGTTATGACATGTTCGGACAGAATAGAAAAATCTTTACTTACCGACAGGCTGGAGCAAATTAAAAACTGGGTCAATAATAATATGGGTCTTTCGCTGAGTGTAGGGGTGGGCAATGTAAGCGGAAGCATTGATAAAATATCCTTATCATACAGGACCGCCCTGGATGCAATGCAGTATAGTGTTATCCTGGGGAAGAATGTAGTAATTGACTCGGATAAAATTGCCGAGACTACTAAAGAAAAAATAGCCATGGATGATTTTGAATCAATCATGAGCACAAATGAAGACATTCTTACTGCCGGGGCAAAAAACGGCGACAAGCATATTGTCAGGGAATGCCTTGACGAAATTTTCGCCAGTGTTAACCAAATTGTGAGGAACGATATAAGACAGAAGGAAAGGGTTATTTTCCTGCTGGCATTTTACCTAACGAAAATGTTGTTTTCGCTGGAAATCCAAGGCCATAGGTATTATGGTAATGAGAATGACCTGTTTGCCGTTATGAACGCCATGACAGGCATGAATGACATACATGATTTTATGAAGAACTTTTTTATGGAGGCAATTAAGGAACTTGAAAAAACAACACAAAGCAGGAACAGCTACCTTGTCAATCAGGCTTTAAAATTCATTGATGCATATCAGGACAGCAGTGTTACCCTGGTATCGGTCGCCGAAAGACTTCAGATACACCCAAGTTACCTAAGTAAGATTTTTAAACAGGAAACAGACGAATCATTCAGCGAACACCTGATAAAAAATAAAATGAACTCTGCAAAGCAATTGCTTAAGACAACTAATAAGAAAGTTTATGAAATTGCCAACTCAGTCGGATATAAGGATGTTGCACATTTTACCAAGCTCTTTAAAAAATCCTTTGGTGTATCGCCTACGGAATACCGCAACCTTGTCTAATTAGCCAGGGAGCCTATGGCTCTATACATTGCAATTATATTTTCAATAGGCGTCCCTGCCTGTATAGCATGGGTTGGTGCGATTATCATTCCACCCTTGGCAAAAAGTTTTTTTCGAAGTTCTACTTCCCTTATTACTTCATCTACAGTACCCCAGGGGAGTGTGTGCTGTACGCTTAAGCTTCCGCAGAAAACGATTTTTCCATAATATTCGTCATGCAGTTCAGTTATATCCATGCCGGCGGCATCTACCTGTACAACCTCAAGTATGTCGAGGCCCATTTCAATGAATGTCGGCATAAGCTTCCTGCAGCTGCCGCAACAGTGCATCATGGCTACCGCACCGTATTTATGTGCAAGGTCGATGAAGGCCTGGTGTTTTGGCCGGAACAACTTATTATATGAATCAGGACTAATAAGAAGACCGTTCTGGTTTCCTAAATCTTCTCCCATACCGACTATGTCAACCAATCCGCCTGCCGCTTTTAAAGTTCTTTTTGTCTTTTCAAACAGGAATTCATGACGTCTTTCAATAAGTCCGAGATAAACAGGATCTTCCAAGGCGATATCGTACATGACCTTCTGCACACCTCTGTACCGTGCTATTCCATTAATGAAATCAGGAGTTCCGGCTCCTTCGATTTCAATCGGGAATCCGGACAAAGCTTCGCACTTATTCCTGACACCGGAGTAGTCATACCAATCAGCGGAAGGGAATCGATGATTTTCAAGTTCAGCCGGGTCGTCAACATTCTGAAAAGGCAGGTATGAAGGTTCATTGTAAGTCCCGTGGCCGAAAGAAACCTTCGAATAGATTTCACCGTTCAATCCCTCGGTACTTCCATCTTCGAATCTTTTTAATTTTGGCCCGATGTAATCAGGTGAGACGTGCCTTAAATCAGCACCCAGACGCTCATAAATCTCCTTTTTATTGTCAATGGACAGCTCTTCCATAAGTGCTTTGTTTATTTCAGGGGTGCCGTAATAATGTGTCGGCATCCTGTCAAAAGGCTTATAATTAAGAGCCGCATAGAATCTTTCCCTTGAATTCATTTTGTTACCTCCGATAGGATGTTATTAATAATATCAGTAATGCTTAAATTTAAATAATCTTTTGCTATGCCGACTGTTTTCAACAAGGTCTCAGTCAAACCTTCCAGAATGGAAACACCGGCCCATCCATTAAATGTAAACCAGATACTTGAAGGCTCCCCGGTGTCAGAATATTTTTCTACAACCAGGCCGTCGCTTGGACAGTATCTCTCGGTTATGACACCTAGCCGGCCGTAGCCGGTGGTCGCGGGATACATATCGGCAGTAGCCAGACCCCAGCAAAGTCCATCAACCGCTCTGTCTAAATGATACTTGTCGCCTGAGTGCTTATATATATAAAAAAGTTCAGCGGTAATATTAACACCCATTGGGTGAATATGCGGATTGGAAACGCTGGTAACAGAACCTCCGCAGGAATTCCATCCGGAGTTTTTAAGAGGCCTGAACTCGGGACGGGCTTTGAAAGAATATCTCCAAAGATATTCATATTCAGCGCTGTGAACCGCCATATCCATATATTTCGGATTGTTGGTTATTTCATGAAGCAGAACAGCGGTTCTTATGAACGCCAGATTGCCTTCTTGATCAATTGATTTCCAAGTGTCCATTGGAGAACCCCAGCAATCCAGGTTTTTAACGAATTCATAATAATATGCGATGCCTTTTTCTGCACTGTCCAGGTATTTTCTTTTACCTGTTATTTTATAAGCCAGGGCACATGATGATGTAAACCAGCAGCCCGCAAAACCTTCGGCATCAAGCATCTCAGGTTTCTCAAGGGAATAAGTATATCCGAAACATCCGTCATCCCGCTGTATCTCAATTGCCGAATCAAGTGCTGTCAGGGCGGATTGAAGCCATTTACTGTTGTCTTCACCATTCAGATTCTTTAGAAGTTCATAAGTTTTCAGAAGATAATAAATCCCATTGCCGTTTGTATAAGCACAGTGGCAGTCCCTGACCATATAACCTGCCCACCAACCGTTTACATCACTGCCTTTCCAGGGTCGGATCAAGTCAAAAAACAGACCTGTTGCAGGATTGATCCTTTCAGCCATCTCGTTGAATAAATCTCGTAGTTTCCCGGTAAAAGGATTTTCCACACCTGTTAGCAGCTGTGCTGAAAGAAGGGGATAAACCATAACTCCTGTGCCGGTCCAGCCCGTGGCAATCAAGGGTCGCCATGGCTTAAGCTCGGGGGAATTGGGAATACGGCATTCTTCATTGGTAAACGCATTTAGTTCGCCGGACCAATTTATATTTTCATATGAATCAAGGAATCCATTCAAATAAGTTCCTGCGTCATGCAAAGGAAGAGGACATTCCCTGTAGCTATAATAAATCTCCCGCAATATTTTCGCGCTTTCAAGCCTGCCGTTTCCCTTCATAGCAAATATCCTGCCGTGCGCAGTTGCTTCTTGTGTGTAGTGGCAGGTAGAAGGCGTCATCATTTCTTTAAAAGTGAAGGTGTGAGGAAAATTCCTGTATCCCAGCGATACGCCGGCCATGTCGGGAAGCTTTGAAAAAACGCCGTTTCGTATAAAGCAGTCTTCATTGCCAGAATCATCAGAATAGGGATTAATTGATATTCCAACAGCGCCTCTGCTGCAGGTAATCATTGATACAGGGTGGGATGCCCGGTCAGCTCTAAACTCCCATTCGGGGGAGCTTGAGTCCGAATCAGGATAATCGTAGGTAAGGTTGGGGAAAAATCCCGGCTTAGCATTCGATAAATTGTTATCACCGTGTATATTACAAGGGATTATATGGTAAATGCAATCCTCATCTTTCAGGCGAAGAAGAATTTTGGCAGATGAAGGATTGTCTGACTTCAACTCAAGCAAATAACTGTAATCATCTTTAAAAGTGAACCTGAGGAAAATTCCACTGTTTTTATATTCATAAACACCCGGCAGTCTTTCAAACAAGAATGCAGGGAACTCATCGTTATCGGTACGTATGTAAAAATCAAGTTCAATGTAAAAGTCATTGATGTTAATTTTCATCAGAAATTACCCCTGAGCAAATCCTGTTTGCGTTTCATATAATATTTGAAGTTTTCCAATGAAACATCCGGCGGAACAAGGTGGTCAACCGTGGGAATAAAACCGCCGTCCTCGACAATTGGAATCAGTGATGCCAGGTGAGTCTCGATGTCCTCTATGCCCTTGGCAAGTTCCCTCTTATCAACACCTCCCCAAAGCCTGAGGTCTTTACCGTATTTTTTCCTTAATTCCATCGGGTTCTGGTCTTCTGCGGCCCTTTCCATCGGCCAGATGGCATCTACACCTGCGTCAAGCAGCATGGAAAGGAGTGGCTCGCTGTTTCCGTCTGTATCAACAGCAACATATGGTATTCCCTGTGATTTAAAGAAACCCACAAGCCGGCGCATATGGGGAAATATAAATTCTCTATATTGGCCGGGGCTCAGGAGCGGTCCTGTTTTCATGGCCATATCTTCATTAATAAAAACATAATCAGGAGTAATTTTTTCAAGTATTGGTTTTGAGATTTCTATTGTGAAGTCGGCAATGAATTCCATCATCTCATGCATAAGTTCAGGCATATCATACCAGGCATAACAAACACCTTCTGTTCCCATCCATTCCCTGGCCCGCCAGAAGAATCCCTTTGTGCCGCAGTTTTTACTCATTACAAGCACATGTTCGCGGCTGCTCCATTCTTCAACCTGAGAGTCCCAGTTTGCAGGGTATCTTGAGTTAATATCGGTTATAAGTCGTTTTTTTAATTCTTTGAAATCTTCAGCTGATTCAACTGGAAAAGATAGGTACTGATCCATGCAGGACCGGCTGTTTCCAACCGAACCTTCCTTTAGTGCTTTGGTAACTATTCCGTCGCGGTGGCGTTTTATTACATACCGTTCGGTTTCTTCAAGGATTTCTTCATTAAAAGAGGGAATCAAACCATAATTGATAGGAAGATATTCCCGGTGGTCCATATCCCATTTAGGATCGCCAACGAACCAGTTCCAGAAATAATTTTCAGTATCCAGCCCTTCGGCTTTCCATCTTTTCAATGTCTGGGCCCAGACACCAACTTCATGATTAGGAATCCGGTCAACCGCTTTGTATTCCATAAGATTCAGAAATCGTTCCCGATTGCTCATCTTTTTCATTGCTATACCTCCATCAGGCTAAAAGCAATAACATAATAACATAAGGCTGTTAGGTTTACACTATAAATGGCCATATGCTATAATTATGCAAGCGGAGGTGCCTGATGGCTTTTATTAAGACTACATATAAATGCTTTGCAAAACGTCCTTTTTTGTTGATATACATAGCGGCGTTTTCTTTAATATATTCAATAATTCACCTTATGAACCCGCTTCTGGAGCTTCTTGAAAACCTTGGAGCCCTGGGAATGGAGAATTGGACGGATTCAATGGTGTATATATCAAAAGAACTATATACCATACCGAATATATCTATAATCCTGCCCGCAGCAGCTTTGACAGCATTAATACTGGCGGTTTTATCAGGATTAGTAACATCCGGATTCATGAACCTTTATTTTGAAACCCTGACGGACAGCAGGCGTAAAACAGCTGAAATCATATTTACCGGCATCAAGCAGTTTTTTCTAAAGACATCGATTGTTTTCTTTCAATTTTATCTGGCTATGATTGCCATTGTATTATTTGTGCCTATGGCAACTGTCCCATCAATCATCCTGACTCAGAAAGCCATAGAAAACAGCAGCGGTAATTTCTTTACAACAGGTTTTCTGACGGTACTTACTCTGGTAATTATATTCCTGGTAGTTGCATTTACGGCAATGGCTTTTTTATTCAGGTTTCCGTCAATCTTCTTTTTTAAAAAACGTCCGATTGAAAAATCGAAGAATGTAGTTTCAACAGCCTATCTTAGATATTTCGCCCCGGTATGTCTTCTTGTGAGTTTGTTTCTCGGGACGGAACTGCTTCTGTTAACCATTGGCAGCAATGTGCTTGAATTTTTCACAGGATGGGTTTTCTATACATTGCTTCTGACAGCGGTAAGCGCCGTGTCTTTTACCGGATATGCTATGATGCTGAGAAAATTCAAACGAAACTAATGCATTCTTAAAATTGTTTTTTAAAGTACTTATCAGGGTAAGATATAAACCGTATTAATTAACGGAGGGTTCTTCATGCAGAATAAAAAATCAATTTACATTATCATAGCTCTTGCAATCATTGCAGTCGGGGTCATCGCGTTTTTTGCAGTAAAGGGATTGGTTTCCAAAAATACTAAGGCAGATGTGGAAAAATCTTACAGGCTGGAGCTTTTTGAAGAATCGGTCGCGGCACCTGACATTCAATTTTTGGATATGAATGATAATATGCATCAGCTCAGCGATTTCAGGGGTAAGACGGTAATAGTAAATTTCTGGGCTATTTTTTGCCCTCCCTGCGTAGAGGAACTTCCGGATTTCAATAAAGCCGTAGTTGAGCTGGAAGGACTGAACACGGTTATTATTGCTATAAATGTAACCGAGGGGAAAAGCGATATCAAGGAATTTGTTTCGAATTTGAACCTAGACCAACTTAATTTCTATATAGATATTAATAATAACGGTTCTCAGACATATGGAATTGACACAATCCCAAGGACAATTGTAATCGACAAGAACGGGTATGTAAGGTCGGCCGCCAGGGGAGCGGTTACTTATGAAGACCTGATACATATCGCAGACATAATCGATTAGGCGGAGGAAGCACATGTATGACATAATCATCATCGGAGGAGGGCCTGCGGGAATATCGGCATCTCTGTACACTGTCAGGGCAGGATTAAGCACCCTGATTATTGCCCATGGTAAAGGGAGCCTTGAGAAGGCGGAAAAGATAGAAAACTATTATGGGATCGGGTCGGAATTAAACGGGGGTCAGTTGATTGACAACGGCATAGAACAGGCCGAGAAGCTTGGTGTTGAGATTATTGATGATGAAGTAGTTGGAATCAAAGGCTTTGATGAAATGACTCTGCAGTGCATCGGGGGGGAATATATAGGCAAGGCTTTAATTATAGCCATGGGTTCACCGAGGAAAAAACTTCCGTTCAAGAATATAGAGAAATTCGAAGGCAACGGCATCAGCTACTGCGCTGCATGCGACGGCTTTTTTTACAGAGATAGAAAAATCGCTGTTATCGGTTATAACGAATACATGGTGCATGAGGCAGTGGAAATCAGGGAATTATCTGACAATCTGACAATCCTGACAAACGGCATGCCCCTGGAAATTGAAGATGCTGACAACGGTTTGATTGACGGCATCGCAGTCGATAGTGAAAAAATTGAAGATTTTTATGGCGATGATTATCTCCTTGGGGTTGAATTTGAATCAGGCAGGAAAGAGGACTTTGAGGGAGTTTTTATTGCTTACGGCAGTGCGACAGGAATGGAGATGGCATTGAAAACAGGCCTTCTGACAGAAGATGGCATTATTGTCGCTGATGAAAAGCAGTGCACAAATCTTCCGAATATTTTCGCAGCAGGGGACTGCACCGGTGGATTTAAACAGGTTTCCGTAGCTGTCGGAGAAGGTGCGGTTGCGGCTAAATCCGCAATAGAGTATGTCAGGTCTACTAAGCAATAAATAAAAAACCAACACATTATTATATATCAAACCACACTTCTCACATCCTGGGATATATGAATGACTGATAAGCCGATAAGGGCAATTAGCGCAAATATGGGATTGCATATAATGTGCCTTTGGTTTAGAATACATATTAGTTAGGGGAACAAGGATAAGGTGTTTAAGATAAACTGCAGCAAGCGGTTTTGGCATGATGCTTTATCCGTTTTTTATGCAGATACTTTTATTGATGGATTAATTCCGCTGTTCTATGACAATGGGCTAAATCTTGAAATAAAAAATAAAAAAATATATAATACTTAAGTTGGTGCAAAAAAAGGCACCTTGAAAAAGGAGCGGCATATGATTGAAATCCAGAATCTGACTAAAAAGTATGGTCAGATTGTAGCCGTCAACAATATTAGTTTCAATGTAAATAAAGGCGAAATCGTAGGATTCCTAGGACCCAATGGCGCTGGGAAATCGACAACTATGAATATCATTACCGGATATTTGCCTTCAACAGCAGGAACAGTAAAAGTTGACGGATATGACATTATGACACATCCCGCAGAAGTCAAAAAGCGCATAGGTTATCTTCCTGAAGCGCCACCTCTTTATAGAGATATGACTGTAACGGAATATTTGAAATTTGTCAGCAACCTTAATAATGTACCGAAAAAAAACCAAAAAGGCCAGATGGCGGACATAATGGAACTTGTTGGACTCACTGATCACAGGAAAAGACTTATTAACAACCTTTCCAAAGGGTACAGGCAGAGGGTTGGGCTTGCACAGGCATTGATAGGAAATCCCGAGGTGCTGATACTGGACGAACCTACAGTCGGACTTGACCCCAGGCAGATAATTGAAATCAGGCGTGTTATTAAAGCTCTTTCCCAGGAAAGAACAATTATCTTAAGTTCCCACATACTCCCTGAGGTAAGTGCAATATGCGAACGCGTGGTAATTATAAACAAGGGCATTATAGCTGCCGAAGATACTCCTGAAAGACTTTCGCAGGGACTCGACAAAGCACTTAAGCTAAGCCTTACTATTGCAGGACCCAAAGACAGTATCATAAAAGCAGTCAAGAAAATAGATGGTATTAAGTATATGGAGGCTTCCGGAAAAGCCGGCGAAAATGCATATAAATATATACTTGAAGGACTAAGCGAAGAAGACATCAGGGAAAAGATTTTCTTTGCAATGGCTGAAAACGGATGGCCGGTGCTTGAAATGAAGCCGAGTGTCAAGACCCTTGAGGATATTTTCATCAGCGTTGTAACGAAAGGACAGGAGGTTCAGTGATATGTTTACAGTAGCAAAAAAAGAAATTTCAACATATTTTAAATCTCCGATAGCTTATATACTTATCGGGTTGTTCATGCTCATGATATCCATTATGTTCTACACGCCCTTTAGCATCGGTTCAGGTGATTTTATGCCTGTCCTGCAGAACATGGGATTCTTTCTGATTTTCCTCGTGCCGATTATGACCATGAGGATATTGGCTGAAGACAGGAAAAACGGCACGGAAGTATTGCTTCTGACGTCTCCGACATCCCTGACACAAATAATACTAGGGAAATTCCTTGCGATGTACTTTGTGTTCCTTGTAATAACTATACTTTCAATGATTTATCCCATAATCAATTTCGCATACGGCGGAGTGTTTACCGTACAGCTGGTTGGCGGATATATCGGCTTTTTACTTTTAGGCGCATCTTTCGTAGCAATAGGAGTGTTTGCCTCAGCAGTAACTGAGAATCAGATAGTTGCTGCAATTATCAGTTTTGTAACATTATTAATTATGTGGATGGCGGATGCTTTTTCCACCCAGGTCGGTGGGATTATAGGAACTATAATGGGATGGATTTCACTATTGTCCCGCTACGATATTTTTACAAAAGGAATCTTAGGCCTTCCGGAAATTGCATACTTCATTCTGTTTACCGGATTATTCATTTTCCTGACTATCAGGGTAATTGAACGAAGAAGATGGATACAGGGGTAGCAATATGAAAAAAAATTCTTTAATAAAAAAAATGATGGCCAGCAGAAGGCTCAAATACGGAACCAGCGCAATAGTAATCATGTTATCAATGGTAGTGCTTTTTATTGTTATGAATATGTTGGTTGGATTTGTACCATGGCAACTTGACCTCACTCCCGAAGGGCTGTATTCGATAGGTGAACAAACTGAAAATCTACTGGATTCACTGGATAAGGAAGTTACTATATACGGCCTATTCGACGAAACCAAAATTGATTCTTCAAACAACTACTCGAGCGTAATCAACCTTCTTAAGGAATATGGTAAATATGACAATATTACAATTGAATATGTTGACATAAATAAGAACCTTGGGTTTGTTACGGAACTAGACCCGGACCAGATTCTTGACATCAGCACGAATAATTTTGTCGTTGTCAGCGGTGAAACAAAAAGAGTAATAAAATACTTTGACATGTTCAATTCAATCGGCAGCGAAACTTCTGGTTTTGCTACAGTTGATGTAGGGTCGAAAGCTGAATTGGCTTTTACAAGTGCTATATATTATGTAACAAGGGACAACCGTCCCAAAATTTACCTTACAACAGGCCATGACGAATTCAGTTTCGATAACGACTACTTCACCCTTGGTGAAATAAGCGAGTCCAATGGGTTTGATTACGAAATTATTGATTTAAGTATTTCAAGCAGGATACCGGAAGATGCAACAATGGTTTTAATTGCAAATCCCACATCTGATTTCTCAGATGACGAGATTGAATCACTTCAGGATTATATGCTGGAGGGGAAAAGCATAATGGTCGTCATGGACAGTTACGACAGCCCTGAACAGTATGAGAATCTTCAGGGATTCCTGTCCGACTACAATCTTGCATTCGGATATGATGTTATCAAAGAGGGCGATGAAAATTATCATCTTGTCGGCAACAGATATATGATATTCCCGGAGCTATATTTTAAAACGCTTTTGAACAATCCCATTAAGGATGTTTTCACCAATATGATTGCTGAAAATGCCAGGAGCGTGGATGTGCTTAGAAAGAGCAACTCCTCCCTGGAGATTAACCCGTTGCTTATTACCAGCGAAAAAGCTTTAGCTGAAAGCAGCCTTGGCGACGGCAATGATGTTTCAGGAGCGCATTTCCTGGGAGTCGCTGTTGAAGACCTCCGGACTGATTCGAGGGTTATAGTCCTGGGAACAGCTGATTTTGTCCAGGATCAGACACTCTATATATTTAAACAATACGAGGAAAGCGGAGTCAGATTTATGCTCAATTGCTTCAAGTGGCTGGAGGGCGACACTGACGAAGTACTGGTTGAAACAAAGGCATATTTTGCTAATTTGATTAATGTTACGGCACAGCAGTCAAAAACAGTAAGTATATTTACAATATACATATTGCCCGGGATCATACTCCTTATCGGACTTGCCGTTTATCTCAGGAGGAGAAATTTATGAGAATGTATAAAGCTGTCATTATCAGCGTCGTTGTCCTGGCTGTTGGAATCGCCGGTTTCTTCATAGTTAGGGAAATCGTTGAGCGAAACACACCGGCCAAAGTCTACGAATTAAATACAGTTATAACAAATATGAGGTCTGATGACATTGAAGAGCTAACCATCTACAATGACGGTATAATGATGCCGATGCAGTTGCGCTCTGAAACTGTCTATGACAACGATGGAAATAAAAAAATCATCGAAGGATGGTACCTTGCCAATGAAGATGAAATTAAACTTTCACAGAGTGTCATTGACGGTATTGTAATCGCTTCATCAAACCTTGTCGCTTCTGAAGTAATAGAAAGCGAAGTTGAAGACATTGCCAAATACGGTTTGGACGGTTCATATTACGTAGCCGGTAAAACAGACAAGGGCGTTGAATACAAAATAATCCTGGGAAGCATACTTTATAACAGGGAAGGCTACTATGCCATGCTGGAGGGCGACACCACCGTATATGCAATTTCAAATTATTCCGCCAATCAGATTTATGCTTCAAGGGCAGAACTGCTTGACCTGAATATATTCCAAGGCTCCCTCAATGAAGTCACTTCTTTTTCTTTATATAAAGATGAAGAAATTCAATTTACAGTTGAAACAGACCCGAATCCGGATATCGTATGGATAATAACACATCCGGTGCTTTCAAAAGCTGATATTGGCAATGCAGATGAAATGATCAATAATCTGCTTGACCTATCCCGCGACGAGTACATTGATGTAAATCCCGATGATCTGTCCATATATGGGCTGGAGTATCCGAATTATTCAGTCACAATTAATATAAACGAAGTTGCGTATACAATGCTGATTGGAAAGGAAGACATAATTTCCAATACTTTTTATGCCAAGATGAGCGATACCGAAGAGGTCTTTTCAATTAATGCATCAACGATGACATTCCTGGATAATGAAGCGATTGATATGGTATATGTAATACCTTATATCCCAAGACTAACGAATGTTAAGAGCGTAGAAATAAACTTTACAGGCGTTGACACCCTTTTACTTGAGATTGAATTCAATCCAGAGCATAACTTGATGGATTATACATTCAACGGAACCCTCATCAATATGGTTGCCGGGGCACAGACATGGGGATCATTCTTTTTCCAGCAGATGATTTCGGTCCCGGTGGTAGAACTTGACCCGGATTGGGAAATAAGCGGAGAGCCGTACGGCCGTTTGGTTTATACATATACTGATGAAGTCTTTGAGACCATTGAATACTACGAGAGAGATGAGGATACATGTTATTTTGTCAGGAACGGGTATTACAGCGGCCTTGTCATTGATAGAACCTATATAAGCCAAGATAGAGGCTTGCCGGCACTCATTGAACTGGTTCTGACCGGAAAGATTTTTGATGTGCTGGAAGAGAACACAGGCAGCCAGGGCGAATAATGAAAATTTTTATAAAAAGAAGCCTGAAGACAACCATTTCTTACGGCGCAGGTGTATTCCTGTTCACATTCTTTTTAATAGCTCCCATTAGTATGGAAAACAACAGGAATACATGGATTGCCGTGTATTCCTTTGTGTTTTTTGTCTTTACATGTATATTCCTTTATAAGCAGATGTGGAAGGCGGGAGAAGTTGAAAAGAGGGAAAACGGAGATATAAGGCCTCTGTGGTTCAAGGGTCTTTTATATGGCTTAATCGGCTTTGCACCGTTTTTACTTCTTGAAATCCTGTATTTTCTGATATACCCGGGTATGGATGCGTCCCTTGGCGCTAACATATTCCATGCTGTTTTCCGGTGCGGATTCGGTCCCCTGTATTTTATAATCAGGCTTCTCGGATATACCTGGTACTCTTACTTGATTTCTTCGGTCATTATGCCTGTTGTTGCGTTCGCAGGTTTCTGGGCGGGTACAGGCGGAATGGGAATTAAAGGTTTCATTAATGCCAGGCGTAAAGAAGAGGAGGATTTTCTAAGTTGAGTCCTAATTCTTTTTTAATTAAACTTTTAGAGAGTTACAACTTTGCCATACAGGAAAAGTGCGAAAAATCGCTTGGAACAGTAAAAAGCTTTTCCGATTTTGAAGAACTAATAAACGAAGCCAGGGAAACCTGGGAAAAAACTGAAATAGACGGAAAACTCCCGGTGGTGCTATTCGAATCACTCAAAACTGAAGAAGATTATAAAGAAGCCTTTGAACAAGCTGCGGTAACTTGCGATGAATTCATACCTGTTTCCTTTGTCAACAGAATACTGGAATCCGGATTCATGCCCATGATCGAAAACCATGCTTTTAACGACTCCCCGATAGATATTAAAAATACAGCAATTAAGATCCTCGGACTTTCAGGCGATGCCGGTTATTCCGAGGGGCTGATAAAACTTTTATATTCAGAGGGTGAGTATGAAGAGCTGCTAAAGGAAACATCACGACAGGCCTTAATTGAAATTGGAGAACCAGCGGTTCCTTATCTTGAAATGAAGCTATCAGGGAAAGATATACTGGCAGATGATGATTTTCACCTTGTCATTGCTTTGATTGGAATTGATTCCAACCATAACTCAGAAGCTGTTTTTAAAGTATTGAAAGACAGTTTCAGAAAAACTTCTGACAAAGCACTTGCAGCACGGTGCCTGGCCGATTACGGCGATGGCAGGGCTGTTCCGATGTTGAGAAGTTATTTAGAGAGAAATCTAAAAAAACTTGATGAAAACACTTTATATGAAATCCAGGGGGCGGTACTGAGCCTGGGAGGTTCTGCCGATGGACTAGCCACAACTTAAAGGGCCGTATTTCACGTTTTTAAGGTCTCAATCTGATTGACACTTACCCATTGATATTATATAATTTTCTTTGCATCATTTAATCGGAGGCCGTCATGGCGATACAACAAAAAAAAGTGTCTGATGCGGTTATAAAAAGACTACCCAGATACTTCAGATACCTTGCGGACTTAAAAGATAATAATGTTCTAAGGATATCTTCGAAGGCATTAAGCGAGAAGATGGGTTTTACCGCGTCTCAGATTAGGCAGGATTTAAGTTGTTTCGGGGGTTTCGGGCAACAGGGTTATGGCTATAATGTGGAATCTCTTTACAACGAATTGCGGAAAATATTGGGTGTGGACAAAAGCTTTGGCATCGTAATTATCGGTGCCGGAAACCTTGGCCAGGCTATTGCAAACCACGGCAAGTTTGAGAAAAGAGGATACTTTCTCAAAGGAATATTCGATGTAAATAAAGAATTAATAGGCGACAATATAAATGGTATTGAGATAATGGATATGAGTAAACTAAAGGAATTTATTAAGACTACTCATGTCGATATCGCTGTATTAACAATCCCAAAGCTTGTAACAGGAAATGTCGCTGATGAAATTGTAAAACTCGGTATCAAGGGAATATGGAATTTCAGTGCAATGGATTTAAAAGTTCCCGAGGATGTAGTTGTGGAAAACGTACATCTCAGCGACAGTATCATGGTGCTGGGATACAAAATAAAAAATAACTGATATGCACTTACGGGAGGATATTAATGAAAAATTATACTAGTGAAAACATCAGGAATATTGTCTTGATGGCCCACGGCTCGGCAGGTAAAACAACCCTGGCCGAGGCAATGCTCTTCAGCGCAAAAGCAACAGACCGACTCGGTTCTGTAAACGACGGGACTACTGTTTGCGATTTTGATGCAGAAGAAATTAAAAGGCAGATTACAATTAATACGACTGTCGCCCCCTTTGAATGGAAGAATAAGAAAATCAATATAATTGATACACCCGGATATTTTGATTTTGCGGGAGAGGTTGTAGGAGCGGTAAGAGCAGCTGAAACAGCTGTTATTGTAGTTCCTGCTAAAAACGGAGTTGAAGTCGGAACAGAAAAGTCCTGGGAATATGCTACTGATGCAAACCTGAGGAAAATGTTTTTCATAAGTAAAATGGACGAGGAAAACGCGGATTACTTCAAAGCATATAACCAATTAGTTGAATATTTTGGTAAAAAAGTAATAGCTTTTGAATTCCCGATTATTAAAAATAGAAAATTCATAGGAATAGTTGATGTCATACATCAGAAAGCTAAGCATTTTGAAGGCGATAAATTCGTTGAAATGCCTGTGCCTGATGATCTTGTGGATAAAGTCGAAGAACTCAGGGAACCTCTCATGGAAGCTGTTGCTGAAACAAGCGAAGAATTGATGGAAAAATATTTTGATGGAGAAGCTTTCACAGATAAGGAAATCCATGACGGCTTGCTTCAGGGAATTGAAGATGATGAAATAATTCCGGTAATCTGCGGCTCTGCTGTTGAAAATGCCGGAATCCAGTTCCTGATGGACGCAATTGTAGAATATGTACCGGCTCCAACTGAAGTGAAAAGCATAACTGTCAAAGATATCAAAAACGAAGAGGAAATTGAACTTAAAACAGAAGCAGGCGAAATATTATCGGCACTTGTATTCAAAACTATTGCTGACCCGTTTGTTGGTAAAATATCAATTTTCAAAGTTATGTCAGGTGAAATTAAATCCGACATGCAGGTATACAACAGCAGAACAGGTAAAAACGAGAAAATGTCTAATATTTTTACTGTCAGAGGGAAAAAACAGGAAAACGCGTCAGTTATTACAGCCGGCGACATCGGAGCAGTTGCAAAGCTTAATTACACAAACACAAACGATACTTTCTCAAGTCCGGCAAAACCTGTTGAAATTACACCCATTGAATTTCCAAAACCATCGATATCACTTGCGGTTGAACCCGCGACAAAAGGCGATGAAGAAAAAATTGGTTCCGGCCTTCACAAACTCAGGGATGAAGATCCGACATTCAGCGTTACGGTCAATTCCGAAACACACCAAACCCTTGTTTCGGGCCTCGGCGAGCAGCATCTTGACATTATAATGAGCAAATTAAAAGCTAAGTACGGTGTCAGCGTTGTTTTGAAAGACCCGATTGTACCTTATAGGGAAACAATAAAGAAAAAAATCAGGGTTGAAGGAAAACACAAGAAACAGTCCGGTGGCCACGGTCAGTACGGCCATGTTCATATTGAATTTGAACCCGGCGATGAAGAGGGCCTGGTATTTGAAGAAAAAATATTCGGTGGTTCTGTGCCAAAGCAGTATATACCGGCTGTAGAAAAAGGACTTAAGGATTGTGTCTCGACAGGTGTCCTGGCAGGATATCCGATGGTTAAACTAAAAGCTATTCTTGTTGACGGATCATACCATGCGGTTGACTCATCCGAAATGGCATTTAAATTGGCGGCGGGTGTTGCATATAAGAAACTGGTTGATGCACAGCCGATATTGCTTGAGCCCATAGCAAGATGCAGTGTAATTATTCCTGATGATTATATGGGGGATATTATCGGAGATATGAACAAGAGAAGGGGCCGTATCATGGGAATGACCCCGATGACCGGTGGAAAACAGTCTCTTGAGGCTGAAGTGCCCATGGCTGAAATGTTCAAGTACTCCACTGATCTCAGGTCAATGACACAGGGCAGAGGGATGTTTACTATGGAAATGGCCAGATATGATGAAGTTCCGGCCAACCTAAGTCCGAAGATCGTGGAAGAAGCTCTACGTAAAAAAGAAGAAAAATAAAACAAATCAAACGGGGTTTCGGCCCCGTTTTTTTATTAATCAGCCCCGGATATTTATACAGAGTCTTTTTTAAGTTATATGACAATGTTACATATTTAGGTTTATAATTAGCATGCAAACAGGGAACAAGGGGATAGACTTGTCCGTCAAAGAAATGTATTAACTAGAATACGGACAATATAATGAAAGACAGGTGGTTTTAATGAAAAAGACCTTAGCGATTATTATTGCTGTTTTGATGATGGCATCCATATTTGCAGGATGCGGTAGAGCAGATAAAAGTGAAGAGGCTGCTGACTATAATGCATCTACCCAAGGCAGAGGTGAATCGACTGACATGGAATATCTCACTGATGATTCGGCTCCGGCTCCGGAACCCATGGAAAATAAAGATGCATTAGCCGGTGCTGACGGCGGGGTATATGAAGAAGGCCGAAAAGCTATAAAAACAGGCAATGCCCAGATTGAAGTCGACAATTACCAGAATGCTTATGAAGCTATAAAAGCCATGATTGGAAGCAATGGATATATTGAAGAAAGTAATATCTGGAAAACCCCGGCGTATGTTAATGGCGAAAAAATACTTCTGACGAATGGAAACCTTAGAATAAGAATCAAAGCTGAAGTATTCACGGGATTCACAGAGGGTTTGTCGGCCATAGGAACAGTATTGCAGGCTAATGCAGTTGAAGATGATATTTCCGATATGTATTATGATACGGAAGCTAGGCTTGAACTTAAGAGGAATGAAAAAGAAAGACTTGAGGAATATGCGGAAAGCATTGAAGATCCTGAAGTATATTTCCAGATTCAAAGCAGAATTACCGAGGTCATATACGATATAGAAAGTCTTCAGGGCACATTAAAGAAATGGGATAGCAAAGTTGAATATGCAACAGTATATATCACCATTAATGAAAAACATCCGGATGAAGAATCAGCACTTCCCGAACCAAAAGGATTTTTCGGGAAAATATGGGAAAATCTCAAAGACGGCGTTTCCTTCCTTGGCGATGTAATTATCTTCCTTGCAGGTGCGCTGCCAATCCTTTTAGTTATAGCAGCTGTTGTCATTGTGATAATAATCATAATTAAAAAAGTAACAAAAAGGTCAAAGCCGAAACCACCGATAGATAAAGAATAAAAATAATTTGCCAGCCCCCGCTCCGGGGGCTTTTTTTATTGTGGACAATAGCTGAGGGAATTTATCGCTTATTACCCCAAAATTGTAGTACGGCATATACTTGAATAAAATTATTTGGGTATATATACTATAGGTAGATGGTCAAAGATAGTCAAAAACAAACGGGAGAACCAGTATGGCGCGATTAAGCGATGTTATAGAAGAATTCATAAAAGAGATGATAAAAGAAACCGGCGGAGAAGCTGAAATACAACGAAATGCCCTGGCAACCCATTTCAAATGCGTACCGTCCCAAATCAATTATGTTATAGGAACCAGATTTACAAACGAGCATGGTTATTTTGTTGAAAGCAGACGCGGCGGAGGCGGCCATATCAAAATCAGAAGAATTGCCGTAACCAAGCCCTATAATAATTTTATGCATCTGGTATTGTCCATTGGTGATAGAATTTCGGAACAATCCGCAGCGGCACATATCAATAATTTCGTAGACTATAAACTGATATCCCTAAGAGATGGGAAATTGATGAAAGCAGCAATCAGTAATAAAGCCCTGGCATCATCTAATACTGAGAACAGGGACAATATCCGTGCGGGAATATTAAAGAATATGCTGTTAAGGCTTATCGTAGTATAAAGGAGATTCCATGGCAAAGAGTAAGACTAAGTACATATGTGACAACTGCGGCTATGAATCCAGCGGATGGATGGGGAAATGCCCTTCATGCTCGGAGTGGAATACCCTAAGGGAAGAAGTAACTGAGGTCAGAGGGACTGAAATAAAAGGACATACCCTTGATTTGCGCAGTTTGGCTGATATAAAAGTCGAATCCGGCATAAGGATGGATACAGGCATTGGTGAGATGAACAGAGTGCTTGGCGGCGGCTTGGTAAAAGGTTCGATAGTGCTTGTGGGCGGCGACCCGGGCATAGGAAAATCAACAATCTTGCTTCAAGTTTGCAAAAAAACAAAAACTAATAACGGAATAATATATATCTCTGGGGAAGAAAGCCTTGCACAAATAGGTATCCGGGCCAAACGGCTTGGAGTCGATTCTAAAGAGCTGCTTCTCGCGTCTGAAACTGATTTGGTAAGTATAGTAGGCTGTATTGAGGACAATAGGCCTTCAATAGTTATTATTGATTCAATACAGACCGTATACAGTTCGCAAATCCAATCAGTCCCGGGCAGTGTTACCCAGATAAGGAATTCAACACTCGCTTTTATGGAAACGGCAAAAAAGCTGGATGTAGCAATATTCCTTGTTGGACACGTTACTAAAGATGGAAGCCTTGCAGGACCGAAGGTTTTAGAACATATGGTTGATACAGTTCTTTACTTTGAAGGTGACAGAAGCCATAACTTCAGGATTCTGCGTGCTGTAAAAAATAGATTTGGTTCGACAAATGAAATTGGTGTTTTCAAGATGTCAAACAAGGGTCTTGATGAAGTGAAAAATCCGTCAGCCTTAATGCTGTCCGGCCGGAACGACGGTGCTACGGGTTCGTGCGTTGTTCCAACCCTTGAGGGCACAAGACCTGTACTGGTTGAAATCCAGGCATTGGTCTGCACAACCATTTACCCGGTGCCAAGACGCATATCGACGGGCACCGACCATAAACGGGCTACGATGTTGACAGGGGTATTGGAAAAGAAGGGGAATGTCCAACTCGATAACTGCGATGTTTATGTTAATGCCGCAGGTGGAATTAAAGTCAATGAACCCGCGTGCGACCTGGCCATTGCCTGTTCTATAGCTTCAAGTTTTAAGGGAAGGGCAGTGGACAAGGATACGGTAATAATGGGCGAAATTGGTTTGACAGGTGAAGTCAGGGCAATATCAAATATCGAAAAAAGGGTGATAGAAGCAGAAAAAATGGGGTTTACTTATGCTGTTGTCCCTGCAGAGAACGCGGCTGCGGCTGCCAAGACTGCAAAAACCATTGAAATCCTTGCCGTCAGGGATATATACCAGGCGATGGAGGCTGTTTTTCGATAAACTGTCCGGTGGCTGTGTGTAGAAGTAAATTAAGCTGTACTTAAGGATTTGGGTATAATATAAATGTATATAAAGGAGATAAACTGATGAATAATAAATATAGAAACATAATTGCCTTATTGGCAGTATTGATGCTAATCGCAATTCCATTGGCGGGTTGCAGTCAAAGCGGTTCTGTTCAGGACGATCTGGAAAAGGATCTGGGAGGCGACCTGGCTGACGAAATAGCCGGAGGGGAAATCGACACTAAGAATGTATGGCCGGATAGTATGCCTGATAAAGTCCCTGTATTCACAGATGGTACTATAGTCAATACTTCAGGTATTCTGGTTGGTGGGCAGAAAAACATTACTGTTGTGATTGAGTCAGCCAGCCAGGAAGCGGTTGACGCATACATAGCTGAGCTTGAAAATAGTGTGTTTAACCTTCTGACCGATTCAACGTCCGGGGGAATTGCTGCGAAGACATATGTTGAAGGCGAGAATGCAGTATCAATACAGTACGCTGCAAAAACAGGCGAGTTAACAATATCATTTACAGGCAATTAACTCAGGAGCTTTAACAACAGGGTAATATAACCCAAATGAAAGTAAATGGGAGTAATGCTATGAAAAAGAAATCGAATACTATATTTTTGATTATTCTTGCTCTTATAATCATTGTACTTCCATTGAGCGGATGCAAAAAAGCGAAGGATAACGTTAATGAAGAAATTGCAGAAGGTATAACTGAAAAGTATCTTGAGGGAATTACAGGTGGCAATGCAGACCTTGATATTGAAGAAGGAAAGTGGCCGAGAGATATGCCGGCTAAAGTTCCGAAATTCCAAAAAGGTAAAATTGATTCATCATCATCAATCACAGTCAGCGGAACAACGCAGTTATCTGTGCTGATTACCGGAGTAAAAGAAAAAGACTACAACAGTTATGTAGAAGCTTTAATAAAAGCGGGTTTTTCACAGGTCATGACATCACAATTTAATGGAATGATATCAGGATCTTATATGGCGGGTCAAAACAATATATCACTGACACTTAATACAGCTAATGATGAGTTGATAATTGGATTCACAGGTAACCAATGATATTCAGGACATAAAGAAGAGGAACCTTTTCGGTTCCTCTTTTTTTGCCGGTTTATATCCTTTTAATATTTGTCATTAGGATTTCGGTGTAGCTTCATACGATGAAGGTTTGAATATGTAAACGATTTTACTGATAATACCTATGAATGTTGCTACTAAAGCGAAAATCAAGAAAGCATTGATTGAGTAATTAAAAAACTCTGCAACCGGGGTCAGGGCTTCCGCTACTTCAGGCTTCGAGTATGAAAGAAGCAGGGGAAAATCAAATAGTTCAGGGCCTTTTATCATTATTATTATGACTGCGGCATCAACGAATGACCTAATGAGATCAGATATTCGCATCGGTAGTGTCCAGCGGCCTTTAATAAGCTGGTACATGCAGAATACAATGGACAGGCCCCATGTGGTATTCCAGAAAGGAAGGAAAATTTTAACGGCATCTTCTGACAGAACCGGAACGAACTCCCATCCGGAACCCCATTCAGGAGTGTAATAGATTCCTAGCTTTTCTCGGAAAAAATTAAATAAAACAATTGCAATAACAGAGAAAATAATTCCGACAATTGGTTCCCACCTTGATATTTTCTGTTTGCCCTTAGGTACAGGTGGGAGATCTTTAGGAGACCACTTTTCGTCGTTAATAGTAAATCCGTTTTCTTTGGTTTTTAGTTTCGGAACAGATTTTAGTTTGTAACCCGGTACATTTTTCTCTATCAAGGCAAAGACTATGGTAGTAAATCCAACAACCGTTGCAACAGCTATTATTAAGGACGGGACTAGCTCCAGGAATCCAAGTATGAATGACTTGAAATCTATATCGGGGCGGAACAATCCGACAATGAAGCTGACAAGTAAACCAAGTATCACAGCACCGGATATAATTGCTGACAGTGTAAAGTAAATAGGGAGTAGTTCAGGCCCAATCAATCGGTCTGTAAGCCCGGTATATCCTGAGGCAACTTTCCATGGTGAACCGAATTCCTTGATTATCTCGGACACTTCTTCTTCGATGTATTCTTCTTTTGCCCCGAAACGCGATTCCAGATTATCGTATATTGTTGATTCAAGTTCGGCCTGTATATCCTTTTTTTGTTTCTTAGGCAGCCATTTGCCTACTGCATATAAATATCTTTCTAAAATTTCCATTTTTCTTATCCTTTCTATATATTCTCAAGCAGTGTTTTCATGGTATCGACAATGTTTTCCCAATCAACCGCTAATTTCGCCAGGAATTCCCTTCCGTCTTCACTAAGCACATAGTATTTTCTCGGGCGGCTTTCTTCAACCGACCAGTCGCTTTCAAGGAGTCCCTGCTTCTCTAATCTTCTTAATAGGGGATAAAGTGTGCTTTGATCAATAGCCAAGTCCTTGGAAGCTAAAAGTTGTACCAACGAGTAACCGTATGCCGGTGTTTCCAGCTGACTCAAGACGCTTAGCACCAATGTTCCCCTGCGCAGTTCCATAACCGCACTTTCATAAATTTTATTATAATCTTCCATAGTCTTTCCCTTTCATATTTGCATTATACTGTATGGTATACACTACTGTCAAGTAAATAATATAAGGAATATCATAATATTTACATAACAGCCAAATAATGTCATAAACAGCCCTGAAACTACCTTGCCGCTTTGACAGAAAAGGCCTGTTGATGTATAATCTCCTTAATGACTATGGAGGTGGCCATGTACAAAATAGGAGATAAAGTTGTGTATCCAATGCATGGCGCCGGCGAAATAGTCGGTCTTGAAGAAAAAGAAATATTCGGAACAGTTAAAAATTATTACGTGCTGAAGATGCCTATCGGCGGGATGAAAGTATCCCTTCCGGTTGACTCTGTAGAAAAAATCGGTGTCAGAGATATTATTTCTGACCAAGAAGCTGATCAGCTCCTGGATGATTTTTCTAACCACCAGTGTGATGAAACAACAAACTGGAATAAAAGATACAGAGAAAACATGGAAAAAATAAAAAGCGGATCGGTCACGAGTGTTGCCTTTGTTGTCAAGGCACTTATGATCAGGGATAAAGACAAAGGATTGTCAACCGGTGAGCGTAAGATGCTTTCAAGCGCAAAGCAAATATTGCTCAGCGAACTTATACTTGTTAAAGATATCAGCATTGAAAAGGCAGAAGCGATGATATCTGAAAGAGTCAAGAATAATTGAGGTGTAGCCTGTGCTGGGAAAAGTACTGCGTCTGATTTTCGGCGCCATTGGAATTCTTACCGGTTTTACCATAGCTAATACTTTGATAATCAACATGCTTGCTCCGGAAGCCAAAAATTTTACTATACCAATTTATGTAGCTTTTTGCCTTGTTTTTGGTGCTTTGCTATTCTTTGTGTCAGGAAAACTTTTTGATTTTTTTAATAAGGTAATCGGCAAAGCGGAGTCCACTGCATCCGACATCTCATTTTATGAAATTATAGTAGGCACCGGCGGCCTGATAGTGGGTCTTATAGTGGCTAATCTCGCTGCAATTCCCTTTAAAACAATTCCTGTCGTGGGAAGTTCGGTTGCAGTTCTTTTCAATATTGTATTTGGAGCCGGAGGAATATATTTTGCTATTAAACGCAAGGATGAAATAAATTTTGATGCGTTCAGACGACGAAAGAGCGGAGACGGCACCAAGGTACTGGATACATGCGTTTTAATTGACGGAAGAATACTTGATATCATAAAAAGCGGTTTTATAGACGGATGTATACAAATTCCCAATTTTATAATTAAAGAACTTCAAACGATGGCTGATAGTTCCGATGAGGTAAAACGGGGCAAGGGACGGAACGGCCTTGATGTTCTTGAAACCCTTGTGAAAGATTACGAATATGCGGAAACCATTGAAACTGTTTTTGACGAAATACAGCAGGAAACAGATGTTAAACTGCTTAAATATGTAACAAAAATTAAAGGCAGCATAATAACAACAGACTATAATCTCAATAAAGTTGCGGCTGTTACCGGTGTAGGTGTTCTAAACCTGAATGAACTGGCCATGGCAGTTAAAAAAATGGCGCACCCCGGTGAACGATTTTTTCTTAAGATCAGCAAAGAGGGTAAAGAAAACGGGCAGGGAATCGGATACCTTGATGACGGGGCGATGGTAATAGTTGAGAATGGCAGCGAGCATATAGGAGTTGAAAAGGAAGTGGTTGTAACCAGTGTGACACAGACATCGGCCGGCCGGTTGATTTTTTCGAAGATAGAATGACGATATGAACATTACTGCAATAATTGCGGCGGGTGGTAACTCGTCCAGAATGAACGGTAAGAATAAGCTTCTGGAAGAAGTTGGAGGCAAGGCTCTGTTGGTTAAAACAACAGAGGCTTTTCTTAAGGTGGGTCAGATTGATCAGATTATTATTGTTGCCGCAGAGGATTTAATCGAACATTATATGAAGGTTCTTCAACAAGCCGGTTGCCTTGACAAAGTAAATATTATAAAAGGTGGCAGGAGCAGGAGAGAATCTGTATATTTTGGTTTGTTGGAAACTGATAAAAAAGCCAGGATTGTTTTAATTCACGATGCTGCCAGACCGCTTGTTTCAAAGAAACTTATCATGGATTGCATTGAGGCTGCCGAAAGGCATGGTGCATGCTGTGCGGCTGTGCCATTATCTGATACCCTGAAGAAGTGTGGAGAAAAAGGATTTGTTATTAAAACTATCAGCCGCGAGGGTCTGTACAGAATCCAGACACCGCAGGCATTTGATTACAAAGATATTCTTAAATTGCACAAAAAGGCTGCCTTCAGAGGTCTGAAGGTTACTGACGACGCACAAATAGCCGAATATTTCGGCTATCATGTTTATCTCGTTGAATCAGATGAGACCAATATTAAGATTACAACCACAGCTGATTTGCTGATTGCAAATGCCCTGTTAAGTAGAAGTGATGAGGCAGGTGCAGAGGATTCCCTTGCCGCGTCCGAACATGGTGAGTTCCTCACCGGTGGTGGCGGTGAAACCGACGCAGCTGATGTCAACAGCGAGTAGCTTCGCAATACTCAACCTTATATCGTGAATATACCGGGCTAGCTTTGGCGTCAGGCACTCAATCGAGAAAGAAACATGTTTGATTTCACTTTTGCCCATGTATTTTAAAGCTTCCTTGACATATTCGCTGCTGTCCGTAATCCCATGTCTAATACACATTTCATCAGCAATTTCACCCAATATATTAACACCGGTAAGTCCTGAGATTGCATTTGTAAGTGAATGTAAAACGACATCACCGTCACTGTTGCTCTTTAAAGGCTGGCCCCCGGGTATCGTAATACCACCGAGAATAAGCGGTTTTCCCAGATGCTGGTAGTAAGAATGGCTGTCATGTCCAATTGCACATTTCATATAATCACCTCGCTACAATAATATACCGATTCAAACCGTATTTCAATGGAATTAACATATATGGAAGGTGTAAAAATCTGTACGGGATAATTGCATTGATAATATATAAGTGTGGTATAATCTGTTACTGAAGAAACGGTTGGGAGACAATATGATTCACCTTTTTAAACAGAATGGATTTAATATATGCCTTGATGTGAACAGCGGGGCAATACACGTTCCTGATGATACGGCTTTCAATATACTTGAAAAATGCAATAGCCGGGAAGATTATGAAAAACTTAAATTAATTGACAGATATAAAGCAGGCATCGAGTTGTATGCTGAGGCATATGGTGAAATTGACGAATTAATAGAACAGGATGCGCTTTTTTCGACTCTGGATATTCCTGAAAAACCGAAGGACTCAGAGGTTCAGTTTAAAGCGCTCTGCCTTCATATGGCCCACACCTGCAATCTCAGGTGCAAATACTGCTTTGCAGGCGACGGGGAATATTCCGGCGGGACAAAGCTTATGCCTTTTCGCGTGGCGAAAAAAGCAGTGGACTTGCTGCTGTCAAAATCAGGCACAAAGAAAAATGTAGAAGTGGATTTCTTCGGCGGGGAACCGATGTTGAATTTTGATGTTGTTAAGCAGACCGTTGCATATGCATTTAAGGAACAGTGCAAATATGATAAACAAGTTCACTTTACTATTACAACCAACGGAACAATCCTTGATGAAGAGCAACTGGAATTTATAAATGAGAATATGGATAATGTAGTCATTAGCGTTGACGGCCGTAAGCATGTACATGACAGGTTCAGGCTGTATCCCAACGGAAACGGCTCATACGATGTTACTATTGAAAATGCGAAAAAAATAATTGCAGGTAGAAATGGGAAATCATATTTCGTCAGGGGAACTTTCACAAGGGAGAATCTGGATTTTTCCAATGATGTCAAACACCTTGCTTCATTAGGATTCAGGGACATCTCTATAGAACCTGTCACCGGAGGGGAATTCGACCTAAATGACAATGAACTCGAAGTAGTGCTTGAAGAGTATGAAAGATTCTCAAAAGATTATGCAAAACAGGATGATTACGCTTTTTATCACTTTAATATAAGCCTTTATAAAAGCCCATGTATATATAAACGGATAACAGCATGCGGGGCCGGATTCGAATATGGTGCGGTGACTCCTGACGGTGATATTTTTGCATGCCATAGGCTTGCCGGGGTAGAGCAGTTCAGGATGGGTACGATTAATGACACGGATTTCGACCGGGATCTTGCAGAAAAAATGAGTCACAACAATGTTGAGAATATGGAAAAATGCAGAACCTGCTGGGCTAAGTATTTTTGCTCAGGCGGTTGCCCTGCGACTGCTTATTTTGCCAGCGGTAGTATATCGGAACCGGATGACAGAGCGTGCAGGATGCAAAAAAAGCGAATTGAATGCGCTATGGCAATAGAAGTGGAAAGAAATTAGGAAGGATAGTACATGAAAAATATATTAAAAGACAAGAAGGTTTTTATACTGGATATGGACGGCACCTTTTATATGGAAAATACTCCGATTGACGGTGCGTTGGAGTTTCTTAAGACTCTTAAATCAATGGGAAAGAAGTACATATTTTTTACAAACAATTCATCAAAGTCAATTAAAGACTATATTATAAAACTGCGCGGCATGGGAGTTGACGCTCATGATGAGAATCTATTTTCGTCGGGTTCTGTGACAGTAGATTTTCTTACCAGGCATTACGGCGGTAAAAGTGTATATCTGATTGGAACGAAGAGCCTGGCAGAAAGTTTTGAATCAGCGGGGATTGAATTGAATGACGAGAACCCTGATATAGTTGTCCTTGGTTTTGATACTTCGCTTACTTATGAAAAGATATATAAGGGATGCACTTTTCTTCGTGAAGGGGCTGAATTCATAGCCACACATCCGGATGTGAATTGCCCGGTCAAAGGTGGGTTTATGCCTGACACAGGCTCAATGATAAAGATGTTTACCGAATCAACTGGTGCGGTTCCGGAGATAATGGGAAAACCTTATTCACATACGGTTGAAGCATTAGAATCGACCACTGGGATAACAAGGGATAAAATGGTTTTTGTCGGTGACAGGCTTCAGACTGACATAGCGATCGGAATAAACAACGGAGCCACAGCTGTACTCGTCATGACTGGTGCTACTACAGAAGACATTCTTGCCCAATCAGATATACAACCGACCATGTCACTTCCTTCCATTGCCCATATAAAGGACTATTTGTAAATTAATACGGTTTATCTCCGGCAAAAAAAGCAAATTACTATAGGGACAATTATTCATATGATGACAGGGGTATGTGGTATCATGTATATAAAAGGCGGATATGTATAAATGGAAAATGTTTATGAAAAGTGCATTGTAAAACCAAGGAGCATAAAAGATAACATCATAACTTTATCAGCTGTCCTGGGGGCCATCGCAATTTGCGTGGCCGCATTTATAATTGAGCCTGTAAGGAAGTACGCACTTGCAGTTGTAGCTGTTGCAGGATACCTGGCTTATAAGCTGATTACTGACAGAAACATTGAATATGAATACACTCTTGCCGGCAATTCCATTGCAATGGATAGGATATATAATAAAAGAAGAAGGAAAAGAATGCTGAACTGCGACCTGACGGATTTTGATTTAATAGCACCGGTTGTATCTGCATTCTATAAAGAGTATAAAAATAATGTCACAAAGACAATAACAGCTGTTTCCGGAGACAACAAGGAATTCGAATATTTCGGTATTCTGGAATACGACGGGAAAAGAACAATGCTGGTGTTTGAAGCTGACGAAAGGGCGGTCAGCCATATAAAGAAGTATGTTGAGTATAATCTGAAAAGCTGAAACCTGTTATCGATATCGGAGAAAATATGATAAAGAAAATCGTTTTAATCATCATAATAGCTGCATATCTGGTTTCATCCATATTCGCCGCTTATATCAGTATAAATAAAATTATAGACAAATATAGTGCAGAGAATGAAATCATAAGTTTCTTTGAAAGCGGAAAAATAAATCTTCTGATCGAGGACGAACTGATAAAGGGTTCCGCGCCGCCAATAATAAACGGCAGTGAGATATTTATTCCGTTTGACATTGTAAAAAAATATATCGATCCGACAATTTATAAAGAAACCGACGGCTCTGTAGTAACTGTACTCACAGGTGACAAGGTTATACGCATGAGGGACGGTGAGCTCCAGTCATATGTGAACATGGAGCCGGTTGAGCTGGATATGACTGCCAGGTATATCGACAGACAATTATATGTGCCGCTGGTTATTTTCAGTGATATATTTAATATAAAAGTAATGTATGATGAAGAAAACAGTGTTGTAATAATTAATTATCTCAAGAATTATGAACATAAAGGCTTTGTCAGCCCAAGTGTAAGCAGCGAATCAAAGGAGTCGGATGGAATCACAAGCATAAAGAAAACGACTGTGGGAGATACCGTTGCGGTTAGAAGCGGGAAATCGATAAAAGAACCTTTATACAGGGAAATCGGCGTTGATGGTGAAACAGTTGATGTTTATGAAATAGACGGCGAATGGTCAAGGATAAGAACACAGGATGGAATAGTGGGCTATGTTGAGACCAGGTTTCTTAGCAGCGCCGTAAGTTACAGCGAACTGACGTTTAATCTTGTGCGAAGGACTCCCGATGAACTTGAAGATGTTGTACTCGCATGGCAGTACATCTATCAGACAACACCGCCTGTAGAGGAATTTATGGAGTTTGAAGAGATAAATGTCTACTCTCCCACATGGTTCACTGTTACGGATGCAGAGGGTGCTATTGAAAGCCGTGCGGATATGCCTTATGTAGAAAAAGTACATGAATTGGATGCTAGGATATGGCCGTTGCTAAACAATACATTCAATGATATTGAGATGACTTCGGCATTTCTGAACAATCCGGATGCAAGGGATAATGTCATCAGACAGATTTTATCATATGCACAGCTGTACAATCTTGACGGAATCAACCTTGACTTTGAAAATATATATTTAAAAGACAGGGATGCTTATACCCAATTTGTAAGGGAACTTATGCCTTATGCCAAAGACATGGGGATAAAAATATCAGTTGATGTGGGAATTCCGGGGGGCAGCGATAATTATTCATTATGTTATGACCATGAAAACCTGTCAAAGGCTGCTGATTATATAATGGTCATGACGTATGACCAGCATTGGGCATCATCGCCTGTGGCAGGTTCCCAGGCTCAGTTGCAATGGGTGTCTGATATGCTGGAACTTACACTTGAGTATGTCAACCCTGATAAACTGCTGGTCGGAATTCCGTTTTATACAAGGATTTGGCGCGATACGGACGGAACTGTTAAAAATGTTAAAACACTTGGAATAGATGACACTCTTGAGCATCTTGAAGAAAAAGGTGCTGAAATGGTATGGGAAGAAGAGAGCGGACAATACTTCGCGACATACATAGAAGAAGGTTCTGTGTATAAAATGTGGATAGAGGATCCAAAAAGCATTGCGTTGAAGGCGGATTTGGTCAGTCAATTCAATCTCAGGGGGATAGCCGCATGGCAGCTGTCCCTCGGCAATGAGGATGCCTGGAAAGGCATTGGGGAATCGCTGTCCGAAAGGTAGGTGTTTCATTTGGTATTTGAATTAGAAGCGTTGATAAGGATATTGATAGCATTGGTCTGCGGCGGTATCATAGGGTATGAAAGGGAATCTAAAAACAGACCGGCTGGGCTCAGGACGCATATGCTTGTGTGTATTGGTGCTTCGCTGGTCATGGTAGTTTCCCAGTTCCTTTTTGAGAAATATTCTCCCGGGGTGACGGATCCGGCCAGGTTGGGAGCCCAGGTAATAAGCGGTATTGGTTTTCTTGGTGCAGGGACCATAATAAGGGATAGATTCAATGTTACCGGACTCACAACCGCAGCGACTTTATGGGTGGTGGCATGCATAGGTCTGGCAATTGGATCGGGCTACTATCTGATGGGTATTATTGCTACAGCAGTAATTTTCTTAGCGTTGATTTTATTCAGAAGGCTTGAAGGTTTTTTGAAAATCAAACCCAAAAGGGCAAAGCTAAAGATCACTGCTTTTTATAATGATGAAGTGGCGGTAGAAATAAAGGAAATTCTTGAAAAAGCAGGGTTTTTGTTAAAAGGAGCTAAATTCACAAAGAGTAAAAATGGTGAAACCGTTGATTTCACATATGAATTGTCCTGCTCTGAGACCAAAGCCTGGGATTTACTGCCCCAAAAGCTGTATGAGAAAAAAAACATACTAAAAGCAGACATAGTCTTCTAATAGATTCCCGGTGTAAATAAATGTGATATAATACAATGCAGCAAACGAGCCGGAGGATAGCGCTATGCTTAAAGAAGTTTTATATACGGAAGTTATAAAAGAAGCGGCTGAACAACTTTCAAAGGGAGGGGCCTTTCTTACAACGGGTTATGAAGATGAAATCAATACCATGACCATAAGCTGGGCCGCCATGGGGAGAATCTGGAACAAACCAATTTTAATTGTGGCTGTCAGATATTCACGCCATTCATATAAACTTATAGATAATTCAAATCAGTTTACCGTAAGCTTTCCTGCTTCCGGAGAACTTTCCAGGGAATTGTCATTTTGCGGGACAAAGTCCGGAAGGGACACTGACAAATTCAGCGAATGCGATTTTAAACCGCTTGAAGCGGCTACGGTGGTTGCACCGCTAATTGATAAATGCAGAATACATGTTGAATGCAAGGTAGTTTACAAGCAGGCTATGGAACCCGGTCTAATTGATAAAAAGATAAAGAAGACTTTTTATGATGGCAATGATAATTATCATGTTATGTATTATGGCGAGATAACAACATGCCATATTGAGGAATAACGGAGGTAGTCTTGGATAAAATTAATGTTGGCATTATTTTCGGGGGAGAATCCACTGAACACGAAGTATCAAGGAGATCGGCGGTACACGTGATTGATTCCCTCGACAAATCAAAATATAGTTTCAAGTTGATTGAGGTTACTAAACGCGGCAGCCTTTATTTATATGATGAATACAGCGTTGATATTTTAAAAGATGAAATTCTGAAAATTGATAATAAGCTAAAAAGAACACCCGTTGGTATTTCA
>Ga0233412_10000251_pt1 | contig 31931 bp, 25 predicted proteins | sample Na_anoxic_4_MG_FD_180667 | JGI IMG/M metagenome (GOLD analysis project Ga0233412, IMG submission 180667) | Seawater microbial communities from Saanich Inlet, British Columbia, Canada - Na_anoxic_4_MG | ecosystem: Environmental > Aquatic > Marine > Inlet | place: Canada: British Columbia... | reverse complement strand
CAATATTGTCATTCCGGCGAAAGCCGGAATCCAGGTGGGTACTGGATGCCGGATCAAGTCCGGCATGACGGAGTTAGACTATCTAATTGCCAGGTTAATTGTTAATATTTAGCTCTTTCAAAAATCATTAATGATTAGATGTCGTGCTGTTCTATTTGGAAAGAACAAAATATTACAAAAAGTTTAATTATAGAAACGTTAAAATTAGGAGAAAATGATGGGAAAGACTGGTATTGTCAGGGACAAAAGATATATAGATCACCAGCCAGGTGCTTTTCACCCGGAAAGCCCGCAACGACTGGAAGTTATTTATGCCAGCCTTGACGAACCTGATATGTCGGGCAGATTTCATGATATCCCTGCAAGAAGGGCAAAAAACGAAGAGCTTTTATTTGTCCATTCTGCTGAATATATAAACATGGTGGCAAAGACAGAGGGAAAGGAACATCAATCCCTGGACCCTGATACCACCACTTCACCCGGATCATATGAGGCAGCACTTCTTGCGGCTGGAGGGCTGTGCCAGGCTATTTCCATGGTTGTATCGGGAGAACTGGACAACGCCTTTGCGTTGGTCAGGCCGCCGGGGCATCACGCAGAAATGGGGCGGGGCATGGGGTTTTGTCTTTTCAATAATGTAGCCATAGGAGCCAGATATGCCCAGGAATATCAAAACCTTAAAAGAATCCTGATAGTTGACTGGGACCTTCATCACGGTAATGGCACTCAGCATTCCTTTGAAGAAGATCCCTCGATCCTGTACTTTTCGACCCATCAACATCCTTATTACCCGGGTAGTGGCGCTTTTCAAGAAAAGGGCGTGGACAAGGGAGAAGGGTTTACTGTAAATGTGCCCATGTCTGTTGGGCATGGTGACGGGGATTATGTCGCTATTTTCGAAAAGATACTAAAGCCGATTGCGCTTGAATTCCGCCCTGAGCTGATTTTGGTATCAGCCGGTTTTGATATATATGAAAATGATCCCTTGGGAGGCATGCGTGTGACACCTAATGGTTTTGCAGGACTTACACGTTCTATTATGGAGATTGCCAAAATCTGTTGTGCGGGTAAGGTCGTGATTACCCTTGAGGGGGGCTACAACTTGGAGGGTCTCAGGAGTTCGGTAAAAGCGGTCTTAAATGAACTTTCAGATCTGTCAGAAACCCATCTTGAGAATATCGTATCTCAAGCAGATCAAAATAAACTTGACAATATAATGAAAAATGTCTTTCAAGTTCAAGGTAGATACTGGAAAGAGTTAAATATTACATAATTTTAAGGAGATGAGCATGGGACAGATAACTGAAGGAGTTTATTTTATCCAGGGACAAGATGAAATGATACCTGATTCTCATATGTATATTATAGGGAAGCCCTCTTCCGTAGATTTAACCCTCATTGACGTCGGGTTAATGGGGAAAGGACAGTATAAGATTGAGTCTATACAAAAAATGGGGCTCGATTTGACAGATATTAAAAGGGTGATCATGAGCCATACCCATTTGGATCACATAGGCTGTTTTTCAGAGATTCTAAAAGAGAACCCGCAGATCGAGCTCTGGATGCATATAAATGAGGCAGAACATCTGGAAAAAGGTGATGAGCAAACTGTCTATGGGATGGAAATGTTCAAGAGCATGTGCCAGACACAATACGGGCTTAAATCAGGCGATTTCAGTTTTAAGGTGGACAGAAAACTGGAAGGAGGAGAAACCCTTAAGATCGGTGATATGGCCTGGGAGGTAATCCATGTCCCTGGACATTCCCCGGGAAGCATTGCACTTTACAACCGTCCGGAAAAGATCCTTATTCCTGGTGATGTGGTTTATGCTGACTATGCCATTGGTCGCTTTGACCTTCATGGGGCCAGCGGAGCACAACATAAAAAGTCTCTTTTTACCCTTGCTGAATTGGAGGTAAATACCCTGTTGCCGGGTCACAACCAGATTGCAAGAGATCTTCCACCCGGCTATATCCTTGAAACTGCAAAGCAATGGGAGCCATATCTTACGTAATCACATATTTCTATAACGATTATAGTTATCAAACTCCTTTTTGAGCCAATCCGGCCAAAATTCCTGATTTATTGGATAACTTGCATCTAATGCCTGGAAAGAGCCATTTCCAGCAACTTTCCTTATTCTTTCCTGTAGATTATATTTTACCTCATCTACACCTACCAGTTTGGCTACGGCCCTGTTTATCTCATCGAGTGTTTTATCATATGGATTATCATCTTTAAAGGCCCTCTGAACAGCGAGTTCTTGCAAACACTCAATCCCGCGGTGCCATTCCTTGAACGAAGGGAAAAACATCGGGCCATAAGATATCCAGAACTCAAGATATTTTGCGCCTGCGTTGTAAACTACCCACACAGACCCGCCCTCACTTATACTTCCTCTAACAATGCTGTCATCTCCCATTGCAATGCTTTGTCCATTAAGCAATGAATCAATACCGCCAAATTTCAGTCCTACCTCCTTGGATCTTGTTTGTAGTTCACCTTCCTGAAATGTCCTGATGGCTTGGGGTAATTTTATCAAGGCAGGAAACAATTTTTTTCCCAGGCCTTCTGCTATACCTACTGTGACACCCCAGCCTGATTCCGGGTTAGGAATAATAACATCAGATTTTGAGTCCTTATAATGATCGACAAGTTCCAACCCCAGTTCTTTTCTTATTTCGAATATTTCTTTTCCTCTAAATAATGAACCCACATTACCAAAGTAGACACCCTGGAACACATCCGGCATCATAGGTTTTTCTCTCAGTCTTTTTGTTTCATATCCTCCTGCTGAGCAGATAGACATTTCCGCACCATCATACTCCTTTTTGGTAAGACCGTTCAGTCTTCTGTGGGAACATGATTCGGAACTCGCAATAAAGGTTCCATCGATAGTTGCATAGCAGAAAGGTTCAAATGCTGTTTCATCATTTAAGGCAATCATAAAAACATCTTTACCATCATGAATCAGAGCAATAAGGGCAAATGTAGCCCTCCCTGAAAATCTGTCAAGGAGTTTTTCGCCGGCTTCAAATGTAATACCTTCTTGTGAAATGTATTTATGTAACAGGGCTCCGATGACTTCAGTTTTGTTATCAGTCCGGAAACAATAATCTGCTTCAAGTTCGGCTCTTAGATCATCATCTTTGATAAGATAACCATCCATAGTCAAGATGATATTATATTTAGAGCCTGTTTTTGGGCAGATTTCTATTGGCTCAGAATTTGATTTTTCTGCCACACTTCTTTTTGTATAACCAATATTACCAATAGCAGCGACAGGTTCTAAGTCCTGAAACGTTCTAATTATGTTATAATCTATCACTTCAGCAATTCGACCCAAGCCTTTGTGGACATAGATGCCTTTTCTATTTCCTATCCCCAATCCGGTACTGGCCTTGCCCCTGTGCTGGCAGGCACCTGTTGCAAGGAATGTCTTGTTCACCAATTCATTATCACCCACGCCATATACACCAACAATTCCGTCCAATTTTCTCACCTCTATTTAATAACGTTGACGAATGTAATATAAAAAACGGCAATTTTGAGTCATATTACTCCGGCAATTAAATACCTCAATATTGGCATTCCGGCGAAAGCCGGAATCCAGGAGGATACCGGATGCCGGATCAAGTCCGGCATGACGGAGTTAGACTATCTAATTGCCAGGTTAATATGTAAAATTGCCCAAAAGTAGTTAATCAATTCTTCCCGGCTTCCCACCTTTGAAGGAGATATGGTTTTGTCATTTCAAAGGTCATGCAGTCTTCTTCAATTGCTTCCTCTGCTTCTTTGATTGACATCCTTTTGGTCTTCTTTACAAATGAAAGAGTCCTCCCGAAATAAAGAGGAATCAGTGAATCCATCATCAGATCTTGTTCTATAATTGCATCTCGATATCCAACAGCCATATCAAACAGGATTCTTGCCCATAAATCGGTGGGAAAATTGAATTCCATTTCTTTCATATTACTGATTTCCAAGAGCTTCCTGTATACATCTTTTTTAAGGATTTCTCTCCATATGTCGTTATACTCATCAAACCCACTGCGAAACTTATGTAATAGGTTCTGTATGTCCACTTCTACCTTTGGAGGCATTTCTACTTCTCCAAGTCCAAAGCCATATATAGCTGTAGGTCTGCTATATTTGATCTTTCTCCAGAATGAATCAAAATGAGTCATCATGGAAAACATAGTGCCGACTACTTCTCTGAACATAGGCCCCAAATGGGCGCCAGGATCTTTTGTCCGGTGAATTTTCGGTCTTCCCATGAAAGATTGACATATACGGACCCGCTGGTTGATGGCCAAAGTCGTCATCCAGATATCGATTCCAAAATGTGATGCGGCCTTGCCCCATATGTCGCTTTTCAAATAGACTGCTCCCAGCTTTCCGGAAAAACCAAAATCTCCACCAATGGGCTGACGTACTCTCCTGCCATACAAAGCCCTTGTCATGGGGTAGGCAATTCCGTTTGTAATTGTGCCGTCATATTTATGTCTTACATACAAAGGTGCCACATAAGAAAAGCCATTGAAGAGCGGCTCACCAAGATGTTTGATCCACTCTGGTGTAATGCTTTCCAAGTCGGCATCAACGACAACTACAGCCCTGGCCTGAAGATCAACTACTTTCTGGAATAGATTCTTGAAATTATTTCCCTTGCCCTTTATGCCCGGAAGTGTAGAAAGATAGATTTTAGGGATGTTGGTTGGGGTATTTAGAAAGGCTTGTTTGGTATTATCCGGAGAATTGTTGTCACAATTTATGATAACGGAAGATTTGTCACCGAAATACTTTGTCAGCCCTTTATCCGCCCGGGTCGTGGGATAACTAATAGTATCTGCCTCATTGTAGGATGGTATACATACCACCATCTCAACTTTGGTGATTTTACCGGGGTTAAGCTCATGTTCGAATTTATCAGACATTAATTTCCCTCATTTATTCTCCAGGATCTCCAGTACAGTTGAATTCCATCCTTTTGGTCCTATCTCATTCGTAATCTTAAGTCGTGGGATTTTCACTTTTGGTGTTTGAGAATCACATTGTGATCGGACAAGAACAGGATAATCAGCACGTTTAAGCATTGGAAAATCGTTTTGACTGTCCCCAAGTGAAATCGAGACAATATTGTCATGAAACTGTTCATACCAGGAAATAACCTTTTCCATGGCTTGTCCTTTATCAGTTTTCCCTTGAAGGTGATAAAATCGTTTCCCAACCGTAACAACAATCCCTCTTTTGGCCGCAGCATTAAAAAGGAGATTTTTATCAGGTTTTTGGTTCTCGAGTATAACAAATGGTTCGTCATATTCCCGCATAGCAGCGAGACGAGATGTTTGCCGGTCAAGACCTGTTAAACGGGAAATATCTTCAACAGTCATATCAGAAAAGCCTTTTATATCCCATCCTGTCTCATCACGTATTTCCCGCAGCTCCTTGACCAGATGGTCGTATGGCAAACCAAGAGACCATTTCCAAAGATCTTTATCCGCCTTAATAAGAGACACTCTCTCGTTGGCAATTATTAGGCTCCCTGTTGACGGGGTATCAAAAATTTCACTTGGAAAAAAAATGCCGCCCCCATTTTCAGAAATAAAAGGGGCGGACATGGACAACATACGGCGGAGAAGATCTATTTCAGCCCTGGTCTTACTGGATACCATTACAACTGGAACATCAAGCCTTTTACACAACTCGAGTGCCGGCTGGGCGTCTTCCCATTTATAGCTGTTGTGATCCAGCAGGGTACCGTCTAAATCAGTAAAGATAATCCAAAATGGGGTGGTAGACATAATTAATAAAAGCGTCTTTTTTCACTTTCAACTGCTTCAATCAGGTCATAAAAAATCTGGGGCAGCTTATTGGATACACGTTCCCACGAAACAGTTCGGGGCATTTCAAAGAGTGATTTCTTTGTTTTTTTCTCAACCTTCACAATTATTTCAGCAAGACCATTTTCAATAAATGGTTTAAATTCGGGATATGAATTGACAAGTCTTAAAAACCTCTCCGTTGTCCTGTATGGTAAGGTGAGGGACTCGCCGGCCGAAAGGATCGAATTGCGGAAGACATTCTTAATCAAATATTCTTCAGTATCTCGGTCATAATTAATGTTATTAAAACTCGAATCATCCGAATATTTTTTGATATGCCCTTCAGCCACGGCCAGGTATGTGACGGCCAGGTCCCGGAAGAATGTGTCTGAAATCTCAAGGCCTTCATCCATAACCAGGGCAGTCATCAAGGTTGTAACAATATCGACTGCCATTCGATTAAGCCCTTTGGTCTCGTCCTCTGCCGATACTTCCTGATGTTTATGATCAAAGGCCTCGTCGGTAAACATAACCTGGGCCGTAGATGAGGCCTTTCGATAGACCTCAATCAAGGTATAGATTTCCACACCCCAGTTAACAGCAAAACGCATCTTTTTTAAGAGGTCCACATGAAATGCAACTTCACCGGAGAGCTGATATCTAAAGTCCAGAAGAAATTCAATCAGGTGCAGGACTTTTTTCTCCTTGCTTTCAGTAAATTTCCTTTTAAGGGAAAGCAGGAGGGGATCAAGAAGAAGCCGTTTTACGCGCCCATAAATTGTTCTGTCTGCAATTCGTGCATAATATGCCTTTGAAAAGTCATAGTTCAGGGCAACCACCGGGTATAGGAGACGATCAAGTTGTACATGTTTGAAATTGCGGATATCCGCATCGATCAATCCAATGGATTCAGCGCCTAAGGCAATGGCAATACCAAAACTCAAAAACATGTTTTTACCCTTGCCGGGTTCACTAAAATTGAAACCTGCATCATTCAATTGTCCGTAGATACTGCTGAAGCCGGGGCCATCATTCCACTGAATTAAATAATTCCTTAGCCCATAAGATTTTATCAGATCCCTCAGGGCAAGAGCGTCTTTCTCAGTGGCCTGATCAAGGCCAAAAATAATTTCAGAGACATAGGGAACGGCTTTTAATTGTCTGATAATATTTTGAAATACCGGAAGATTATCCGGGTCAGTGTATTCACTTGCAAGCAAAGGGATAATCAAGACCGCCTTCTTCCACTTGGAGTGAAGCCTGAGTTGGGCTCTCAAGTGCTTTCGATCCTGCTGGAGGATATGAAAGGTGGTTATTTTGCTGCTTTTTTGAGAAAAATCAGTAATGATCAAGCTCCTCACTAAAGATGGCATTTTGAGTATGGTCTGGAAAAGAACTTAACGGAAATTTATATTTTTGTCAACTTTTACCCTAACGCTGCAAAAATCGAGGATATCACGGGGATACAGGATTATTTGTACGGGAAACCCCGGGGCTCCGGCTCGCCTTTGGCTGCCTTTCGCCTCTGCCGGCAAAAAACATCAGGCGGGATCTGGACTTTATCAGGCAGGTGTGTAATTATTGTTCCTGACACCATCTAATAACAACCGAACCAGGCGCACAATTAACGGCCTGGTAGAATTAAACCATATGGAGGTTCTATGAACAAAGAACACACTATAAGTAGCTACCTTATTCACAAGCTTTACGCACATGGTATTCGTCATATCTTCGGTGTGCCGGGTGATTATATTCTTGGTTTCTATAAAGAGCTTGAAGACAGTCAATTGAAAGTGATCAACACCTGCGACGAACAAGGAGCTGGTTTCGCAGCTGATGCATATGCCAGAGTCAGCGGTCTGGGAGCAGTTTGTGTTACCTATTGCGTTGGGGGTCTGAAGCTGTCCAATACAACTGCACAAGCGTTTGCCGAAAAATCCCCTGTTGTGGTGATCAGTGGAGCGCCAGGCACAAATGAACGCATCAAGAAGCCTCTCCTGCATCATAAGGTCCGTGATTTTGACACACAATTGAAGGTATTTGAACAGCTTACTGTGGCTTCAACGGTACTTAATGATCCTCAAACTGCCTGCCGCGAAATCGACCGCGTATTTAGTGCAGCTCTTCAATATAAACGACCGGTATATATCGAACTGCCGCGGGATATGCTTTCTGTCCCCGCCAAACCGAGCCGGCAACCTCAAGAAGTAATGCGAACAAGTGATCCCAATGTACTGCAGGAAGCATTGCATGAAGCAACCGGCATCATAAATGCGGCAAAAAAACCCGTTATTATCGCAGGAGTGGAAATGCACCGCTTCGGCCTGCAGGATGTGCTTCTCCGCTTCCTGGAAAAAAGTAATGTTCCGGTTGTCTCCACGATCCTGAGTAAATCGGTAATCATGGAAAATCATCCACAGTATCTTGGAGTATACGAAGGAGCTATGGGCCGTGAAGAAGTCAGAGAATACGTTGAATCAAGCGATTGCCTGATTCTTTTAGGTGTTTTTCTAAGTGACGTTAATCTCGGAATTTTTACCGCACATCTTGACCAGATGAAGTCTATTTATGTGACAAGTGAGAACATTTCCATTCAATACCACACCTATGAAGGGGTGGAGATGGAAGACTTTGTCCGGGCCCTGACGACGGCAAACATTCGCCGGCGAGAAGATAGCGACATCCCGCATCCTCCTTCACCTCAATTCCCCGTCCCTGTTTCAGAAAAACAGATTACTGTACGGCATCTGTTTCAGCGCCTGAACTCGTTAATAGACGACAATACAGTTGTGATTGCCGATCCTGGTGATGCCATGTTTGCCGCCATAGATATGACAATTCATTGCGCAGCTGAATTTTTATCACCGGCATATTACACCTCGCTGGGTTTTGCCGTACCGGCAAGTCTTGGAACCCAGTTAGCCAGACCGGAGCTTCGCCCTCTCGTATTGGTGGGTGATGGCGCTTTTCAAATGACTGGAATGGAATTGGCTTCGATTGCGAGATTTCATCTGAACCCCATCATTATTGTCCTCAACAATCAAGGTTATGGGACTGAACGTCCTATGTTAGACGGTAAATTCAACGATATCCACCTGTGGAACTACAGCCGGATCCCGGAGGTTCTTGGAACAGGCAAAGGGTATGATATCAGCACAGAGACTCAGTTAGAAAATGCTTTGCAGGAAGTTCAAAAGTATACCGATAGCTTCTGCATCCTCGATGTTCACTTAGATCCGGAAGACAGGTCATTGGCGCTGGAGCGGTTGACTACTGCTTTGGGCAAACGAATTAAATAGTGCCCCCAAAATTTTTTATTCCGTTACTCACTAACCTCATCAGCACCTATTTCGTATCCATTACCCTGAGGTCTTGTCTCACCATCTATATCATCCGGGACATCTGGCAGGACCTGCCCCTGGTCAACAACTGCAGGTTCTTCTCCTGCAAGGTGTAAATCACCTGATGATCTATTCACAAACCACGTCTCGCGGGCACTTGTTACATTTGTATCAACTGTCCCTGAGCCACTATCCCGACTGGTAATACCTTCATTAGTAAGATTATTTATAATTAACACGCCTTGAGTTCCTGAAAACCTGTACTCTATTGAATTCATATAATTTACTGTATAGACAGTATTGTTATAGACCCCCACATTGCTTGCATTCTCCAATCCGATTCCTACATCCCTCGTTGTATATACCATATTGTTCCTGATAGTGCCCCCTTGATGCCCCCTATCTCCTAAACCAAATCCAATTCCTCTATCGCATCTTACGATGATGTTCTTCTCAACCAGGGTACTGCTTGAACCTGACCAGAAGTGCACTGCATGTTCTGCCAGGTCACCGTCTGGACTGCTAATATCCTTAAATACGTTATAGCGGACTACCCAATTATGCGCCTGATGTGCATCGATTCCACCTATATAATACTGGGGGCCAACACCTGCACTATATTCAAACAAACATCCCTCGACTATACCGCCATTCGAACTATTGCTGTTTCCTTCCTCATAAGAGACCTTTAACATCTGTTCGCCTGTATCAACAAACCGGACATTCCGGATGTGGGGATAATCAGCATCAACATTTCCCTGTATTTGTATTGCGTGATTTGCAACCCACCCAATAGTCATATCAGCAACAGTGAAATTATCTCCAGCTACATTAAAGATGTGAGAGACACCACCCTGCATACCTTCTCCTTGAATAACGACATTATCACGGTTTCCTGCAAGGCTGCGAAACGTAATGTTATTACCGCTTACCCAAAGCATGTCATTAAGGCTATATATTCCATTTTCCAGGAGAATCATGAAATCTCCAGTCACATTTGCCTGCTCTAAAGCACTTGTTAATTCACCAACATTGGTAACGGTAACTGTATCCTGAGCGTTTGCATTATTAATAATATCAGTGCAATACATCCCCGCGAATACAACAGAGGTAAGAATAATGGATATTATCAAATATAGCTTTTTCATATCACCCTCCTAAATTATATCAAACTATACATATCATTTATTCGTAATCATCCCAATCGAACCACTGTCGCCTCACCGATATTGCTGTATCGGTCCGGGACACAAGTGAGGATGATTATTTGACATTTTTGACCCGCCTTTGCAAGGACGGCTCCCATCAATTTAAGTCGCTCCGGGTCTGAATATCCCAAGGCATCATCTAATATAAGCGAGGCCCCGCCATCCTTTGAAACGGTCATTGCACAAGCCAGACGAGATATCAGAGAGATCTGTTCCCGGGTGCCGCCGCTCAGGGAATCAAATGGGACATTGCAGCCATCCATGGTCCGACTGGCAACAGACAGATTCTCAGACACATCAACCTTAAAGGAGTCATTGAATACCAGCCGTCCAAGCCTCTCGATTTTCTCCTTGAGGGGAGCCACATAGGCCCTTCGTGCCTTATCGCGTTCCTCTTTCATGGTTACATACAGTGACTTAGCTGCCGATGCTCTCCGTAACATCGCTTTATTTTCCTGCCGTATATAATTAAGTTGACTCCGGGCCGCCTGGAGTTTTTCATGCAAACCTTCTTCACCGAATACCTTGAGGCGGGTTCTCACCTCTGTATTTTCCTGCTGGGCTGCTTCGCGCTTTTTTTCTGTCGTATGCAAGGAACCCTTCGCGGTTTCCGCAAGGGTTTTCACCCTGTCAGGTTCCTTGCCGCGGAGTTTTGCCCCGGCAGACTTGACGTTCTCCTTTTCAGTATTGACAGCCCTGCTACACTTGAAAAACTCCGATTCAAGATCGTCATCCAGAGTATCCCCCCTGGATCGTGAAAGTTCATCCTCAGCTCGTTTTAGTTCTTCAGCCTTGAGGTCAAGTTCCACCCTCACTTTCTGGTATCTTTCCCTCAGTCCATCACGCACCTTACGGGCCGTATCCAGTTCCGTTCTGGCTTCCTCCCACGTTTTATTGGACTTTTTAAGTCCAATCTCCGCACTTTGAAGTTCTTTTTTCGCAACTTTTAGATCTTCAGGAAGCTTCGGTTCCGGTACCCGGGCAAAGGGATAAGCAGGCACACTTTTCCCCAGCCCTATGACTTTTCTTCCTATTTCTTCATAGGTGAGATCCCGAAGGTCTTCTTTCTCAATTCGCTTTTGTCTTGTTATGGACTGCTGTGCATCACGTCGCATATCAAAGGCCTGCCTCGCCTCATCCACATTATTCACTCCTGCACCATTGCATGCGGCACCAAGTTTTTGCCCTGCGTTTTGGACATTTTTTGAGAGATCAGATGAGCTGGACCCTGCCGTCAACTCCATCTGCAAAGACCCGGGAACCGTCACGCGAACCCGATCAGACACCGGTATATTGCGTTCCTCGTCCTTGGCAATAGAGGTGTGCTTTCCATCAACCCGGATTTTGAGATCTGTCAGCCCTCGCAGCAGAACATTCGGTGCGCCTGCCTTCAACATTGCCTTAGCCGTAATTAGCGAGCGCTCAGCTTTCTGTATTGTTTTCAGAGTTTTTTCGTCCACACTGTTTTTCGTCAGCACCTCATCAGCAAGAATCGTCTCTTCCCGGGCACGATCTATACGGTTTTTACGTTCCTTCAGTTGTTCCAGATGTAATTTATTGTTGAAGTAATCAAAATCTGAACGAAACAAATTAAGGAGTGATTCTGCGTCTTTACGCCCGATTTCAGTTTTGGCCGCCTCCGATTTGGCCTTTGCCAGTTTATCTTCAGCCTTCTTGACCGATGCGCTTGAAGATATACCGGACTCGTCGAGTTCGGTATATGCTTTTCTAATTTCGGAGACTGCTTTTATGAGGTTTTGGCGTACATCCTTATTGCGCTTTGCTGCCTGTTCGGATTTCTGTGCCGACTCCAACTTAAGACATGCCGCTTCCAGGACGGTTTCCAGACTTTTTATTTCATTGAGGGATTTCATATAGTCAGAAAGATCTCCCTGGAGATCCTGCTCTTGTTTCTTTAATCGTTCCAGTTCCAGGCCAAGATCTGCAGCCCGAACCATATCTTTTTCCAGGTCCTGGATCTGATTTTTTAGTGAAAGAACTTCTGATTCTGATTCAATCTGGGTTTTTTGGACCTCCTGCAGCCCTTTTTTTTCGCTGCCTCGTTCTGTGAAATAACGTCCGTACTCTTCCCGCACCTTACCGAAGAGACTTTCTTCCCGGGGATCTGCCCGATGACCACCCGCAGCAATATCGAGGGCAGCAGACAAAGATGCCTGCTTTGATAAATCGGCCTGTTGTACCGCTTCACCTTGCTGAATACAGAGCGCTTTCCACAAGTCAATGTCAATGGTTTCGCGCAGGATTTCCTCGGCACGTTCATGAGCTTCACGCCCGGTATGGTTTTCCGGTTTGGGATTTGCTATCGTAAGAGTAGTTTCCGGTTTTTTTAAAAACCTTTTAAAGTATGTAAAGAGATAGGGTCCGCTTTCCGCCTCCAGTTCAATCTCCGGGCCTACATCTCGTGTTACAGGCTTAATAGCTTTGACCTCACTATGCCTGCTCGCATCAAGATAATCGAAAAGAAGCCTGATTGCTTCGCTCAGGCTGGTTTTCCCAGCTTCATTCGGCCCTTCCACGATGGTCAGCCCCTTGGGGCCAAAACGTACTTCGGACTCATCAATTCCCCGATAATTGGATAGACGGAGTCGGAGAAGTCTCATAATCCCCTCCCTGCAAGCCTTACGAGGAGCGCAAGGGCATCACGTGAAGTATCAGCACCGGGATCTGATTTATCAGCAGTATTTGATCGCAATCGTTCAACGGTACTGCTTGCAAAGCCTGAAAACCCAAGGTTTGTGAAATCGGCATCTTCTGGAATTACAGCAAGATCGTTCATGCGGGTTTCGACTGCGCCCATAATCTCTTGAACATAATAAATAAGCTCTTCAAGCTCGCTATGGAGTGATAACGAGAGAGTGCCGGAAAAACGCAATTTGACAATGGTACGCTCTTTATCATCAAGCTTCTCAAACCAGTCGCGAAGCGCCTCGATATCTTCCTTTGTGTTGAGATATATTTGCTTACGCTCTATGAACTTCCATGTTCCGACATTCACCTCTTTCGTGGTTACGCCCTCTTCATTGATTGTAACGACCAGGGCAAGGCCTGGTTTCACCTCATTATAATCAGTTTGTTCGGGGGTGCCCGCGTACCACACGCAACCACTGTCCCCTACCCTGGTGAGAGAGTGTCGATCTCCGAGAGCCAGATAATGGATCTGGTTCTGTGCTATCGCGGTTTCAGCAGAACAAAGAGAAATAAGAGCAGGATCATCAAGATCCGGAGAGAGGGTGTCCATCATTCCGTGGGCAACACAAATCCGCCGTGTATCAACAATAGGTTCAAGGTTTGCAGTTGTCATAGCAACCAGATCCTGCAGAGGACGTTTCGATGTCCAGGGTATCCCTACAATTTCAATACCATTGTCAATACGAATGGGACTCCTGTCCTCAATCACATGGACATGGGAAGGCTTTCGTTCTAAAAATATCGTGCTGCGGTAAACGGATGCCGTGTTGAGCGGGTCATGGTTGCCGGGGAGCAGGTATACGGAAACCGGCACATCCTTCAAAGCCTCAATAGCACGCGCGACGGTCTTTCGGTCAACCAGATTTGACTCGAATACATCGCCGCATACTACCATGAACTTGCAATCCTCTTCTTCAGCAATACGCCCAAGTTCGCGGATGGCATCAAATCGGGATTGAGCAAATCTCTCCTGAACCCCTTCAGAGAAGAAGTGCCGGGTCATCCCTAATTGCCAGTCACCTGTATGTAGGAAGCGAACGTTCATGGTATATTTTCCCTCCATGCCATTGTATTCTTGGACATTACGTATTGTGAATGTTCATACCGGCAACACATTAGGATACCTCCACCCAGCCGATCATTTGCACGGAGTATCCCCCCGTTTTGGATGCAATCCCGCGATGCTGAAGTTCCCGCTGCAGCATCGGCTCAATAACGCTCTTGAGCAGATGATGTCTTTCTTCCATCGAAAGAACCGACCAGATCCTTTACCCTCAATAGCCGCAATCTGGTTGATGGGCAGGATGGGAAAATCCACCTCCAAACAAGTGGGTGGACGGCCGGCATCAGCAAACTCCACTGTCTCATAGTCCCAGGCCTTGCCCGCATTCACAGCCTTGGCCACCTCTCTGGCCAGCCATTCCGCCTTAGTTTCGTGGTTTCTTCTCGCCATGTGTTTACCCATCAATTTCCAGCAATGAGCCTTTTCACGCCCGAAACAAACACTTGAAAACTATGGGATCGATTGTTTTCAATGTCCAAATACGGACCAATGGCCCGTGATCCTGAAACCTTCTGGTATTTTTTATTGGTAATCCGTTCAAGTTCCTGAACAGGATTCCCTAATGTATCCGGCATGCGATATTTCCGTTTATCCTGCTTTCCGGAAAGGTTATTCATGCCAAATGCTTTGCCTACCGCTTTCAAATCGCCCAAATACCAGCTTTCAAGCTCCCGACAGGCAACGCGCACCAACGTATCCGGGTGTCCTGCCTCGGCACAGAGTTCCAACAGGCGCTGCTTGACATCCTTGCATTCAGCGGAATCCTGATCGCGCAAGACAACAAAGTGCGTATTCGGTGTCCGCCATCCGCGAATCCTTCGGACCAATTGCCTCTCCAAATCCTGTTTCCCTTCGAACGGCACGAATCGAAGGACAAATTTGTCCTCCGGGATAAATCGGGGCAGCAATATTTCCAGCAGAGCCTTTGCAGACAATTCCTCAAGGAAGAAGACCAGCGTAATCATTTCGGATCGGCCCCCTTGAAGAATCCCTGTTTCCACAAGTAGCCCATCTGATCCCCATCCTCCATGTAGGTGCGAATCTGTTCGTCGTCACTGGCGCGCATGACACTTGCATACCCGTCCTTTTTGGTGAGCCAGAACACCTCCTCGAGCTTCACCGCATTCAAAAAATCCGGAGAATGGGTGGAAACAAAGACCTGTCCGTCCCGCCGGGCGTAGTCGCGAAACTCTTCGGCAAGTTCATGGAGAAGCGTGGGATAGAGTTGATTCTCGGGCTCTTCCACGCACAACAGAGGATGGGGAGACGGGTCATACAGCAAAACGAGATAAGCGAACATCTTGATCGTACCGTCAGAGACATAGCGATCGATAAAGGGATCCTTGAAGGAGCCATCCTGAAACCCCAAAAGCAAGCGACCATCCTGGGTGGTAATCGGATTAATATTATCCACACCGGGAACACGCCGTTTCATAGTTTGTATGATCTTATCGAAGATGTCTCTGTGGTTTTCAAAGAGGTTGCGCGCCACAAGCTGTAGATTATCACCTGCAACCGACAAATGCTCTTCATACCCCACGGCATCTTTGCTGCCACGGGCAAGATTAATATGAAAATCGGATACATGCCAGTTCTCGATAAGCTGCCGAAAGGCGTTGGCTGCCTTGAATCGTTGAAACTGTCCAAGGCCCTTGATGGCCAGAATATCGTCCGAATCCAACGTTTGGTCTTCCCTGGTCAATTGTTCATCCGGCTTATTGAAGTCTTCTTCGTTGGAGATAGCAAACCCTTTTCCGCTTGAAAAATCGAGGAAATGATATGGCGATCCATGACGTCCACGCTTGTAACGAAGGATCTCTCGCTTTACATAAACACGATTTTTCTTTCTGGAAATCTCAAGATGATAGGTGACAAGCCTCTCCACTTGCGCGATGGACATTCGGAATTGAACTTCAATCAAGATATCTTCCTCCTGATGGTCTCGACTGACCATCTCCTTGAATCCACCCCGTTTTTGTACAGCGTTTTGAACAGTGTAAATCAGGCAATCCTTGAGAAATCCAAATACATCAAAAAGTGTCGTCTTTCCGCTCCCGTTCGCGCCGACTACGATGCATAATCCAGGGATATCTTCCAATTTGACATCCTGGAAAGCTTTAAAATTCCCCAATCGCAATGATTCGATCTTCATGGTTTTTCTCCCATATCGTTTATACCTTCGTCAATTCAATCCATGGCACCGCCACCTCAAGCACCGAAAGGCCCCCGTGGGTCAGCGTCGGATATCCACCTGCGCTTTTCCATTTTCTGTGACCCAGTACGAACTGATACCGTCCGTGCCGCGTATTCAGGGAGAGATCTATGGGCGGCACCCAATGACCAGTGTCCTCATTTCCATCAATCCAGCGCCCGCTCCTGAATGTCTTCTTGAGGTAGTCGGTCTGATTCTTATCTGAGTCGGGAAAAAGTCCACTGGCAGCGTAACCGTGATCGGAGGTAATGATTATGCGCCGTCCGGTTGCGAGACGTTCCACCAGTCTCCAGAAATCATCGCTGGTCAAATGTTCCCGTACTTCCCGGGTCAGCGTCGACAGGCCCTTGCCCGCCTCATCATGGTAGTGCAGGCAATGATCCGGCCAGTGATGCCAAAACACCCAATCGGGTTCAGAGCCTATGAAGTCAGCGCAGTCCTTCCAGGCGATATCCGTAGATTCCGTTCGTGCTCCGGTCAATTTGTGAGCAGATCCGGCACCATTGTTGCCGAGCGCCGAACGCTGGGAAAACCCGAGTGCCTTGGCAAAAGGGGTGGTGTCCGCGGGCAGTTCGGCCCCGGTAGCTCTTGCATCGTGAACCGTGAATCCGCGCTCGGCAGCGCCGTGAATGACCCATGGAGACTCACGCAGAGAGAGCGCATCGAGGATAAGAACGGCCCTGGCGCTGCTCTGGCTTTCCCACCATTGAATCAGAGCGGCCGAGGTCCTCGGTACGACGGTTTCGTAATATGCCCACAAGTCCCACCCGACCGTTGCCATGAACAAGTCCAGGTCCCCGACGGCGCGATCCCGCCGGGTGACTTCAGCGTCAGGTTTCCCGCCAACGATTTCCGGTGTGCAGATATTCCACGCATAATCGAAAACAGCCTGCCATGCATCAGCAGGAGACTTGGCTTGGAGGGATTGAAGGGTTGAAAGGGCAAGCGCCATCAATCGTCCTCCTTCTCGACATCCAGTTCATAGGTCATTCCGTCGGGCAGTTTCTTTAGAAAGTCCTGAAGTTGTGCCCCCGTTAAATTGTCCACATTCAATCGCATAGCTTGCAGTTGAGTCCCCGGGCCAATGCCCCATGATTCCACTTTTCCGAGCAGGTTGAGCGCAGAGGTCGCAGGCGTGGAAAGCGGCGTGAAAGTTGCCGTTCCACCGAAAATACCGGGGGGCTGCGGCTGTTCGCCGCCCTCACCGCCGGGTGCCGATCCGGTTGCACCGCCTTTGGTAGTCACGGGAGGCTGTTCTCCGCCCGGTGTCACCACGCCGCCGGTTGCCGGGACGGCCTGGGGAAGGAGAACATAGGTTTCGTCGAGATGCTTTCCCGTTCCCAGTTTACCACGCATGCGCCGCCATGCCTCGTCATCCGATTCGCCGTCTTTGCGTTGAAGATATTCCATTCCACGCAGATTGATCGCAATTTTGCCCCTTGCGCACAGACGGATGATACGTTCCTTGACGAGTGTTTCACCAAGCCAGGGAATGCAGTCCTGTCCGCCAGGGCGCGGCTCCCGAAGTTCACGCATTAGTTTCCCGACTGGTTCGTTGTTGGGGGCTGCGGCCAGAACGAAATTCTCAAAGTCCTCAGGGATGAAAATATTCTCATTGATATGTTTGTCGATGGCATCCAGGATTTTTGATCCCTCGGCCTTATGACTCTCGATGTAGAAGCGGCAGTTTTTAGGTTCCTGAAAACTCCAGTTTGAAATAATGGCGAAGCGGTCAAATCGAGTTTTGAGAATTCCCCGCAGTTCTTTCTGATATTTCGATTGCAGGCGACTGTACTCCGGATTCTGAGCTTTCCATCTTTCGGCCAGATAAACTGCCCTCGCCAAAACGATGAGATCCCGGTCGACGAAGGTATTCTCACTACCGTCTCGCGGCAACAAGAATCGAACGGCATTCCGGTTTGCCTGGAGATTGTCTCGTAGCCACTCGCCGAGACAAGATTCAACCTTGTCTGGCGTTTTTGGGAGCACCAGAACTGGAATACGGTCATCCCAATTGTTTGGCCGTTCCGATTCCTCGTTTTTCTCCCAGGGATCGGATGTCCAATATTGCGGCAGGACGATCACTCGGAACCGCGAGGGGACATCAGATGATCCACCGATAACATACCGAACCTCTTCGGGATGCTCCTTGGCAATCTCCGAGAGAATCTGAATGAAGTTGAAGGCCCAGTTGCGCCATGGGTACTGCTTGGTGTTCGTCAATCCGTCATACCAGGTCTGGAATTCGTCCAGGATGAGTGCGGTCGGGGTATGTTTGAACATTTCAAGCAGAATTTCGTCACTGGGAATATCGGTCTTCTTGTCTCCCGAGCTTTCCCATTTGCCCCTGCAATAGTCTCCATGTGGGTGCTGATCGAATATAAGGTCCCACAAAAATTTATAACGCTGGCGATGCAGGCTTTCGCTGATAACCACCATTCCGCTTCGCAATGGGAGGTCGGCAATCTTATCATTGCTCAAGCGATTGCTCCATTCGGAGAGCCATTGCGAAGTCGTTGCGTTATCCGTGAAGGCATGGTAAATCATGGCCATGAGATGGGATTTACCCTGACCACGTCCGCCCTTGAGTGTAACCGGTCGTCCCTGATCGGGTCCGACTGCCTCAATGGTCTTCAATACATCCGCCGTTGGATATGTGATCTTGAGAAAATCTGATGCAGGGACTTGCGTTGCACCGGTCTTGTTATTATTGGTCAGCTCAATGGCTGTACCCTTCAGGCGACGTCCTTTGAACTCTTTGCGTAACTCCAGTCCCAGCATTATTACAATCCTCCGTACTTATTTGGGTCTGTCGACCGACTTGTCGTTGGCATCATTCTCTCCACCGCCACGTCGCATCCACTCGTCGACATCTTCAAATGGGTGACCCGTGACCTGGATATCAAGCCAAGCTATCATATTGATTATTCAAAATTAATACCACAAAAATATGTGTTTTCAGGCCCTATATCGTACTTTTCGACCCTAAAAAGCATTTTATAAGGAATAAGCTCAGTCATGGTGTTTTGTGAATAATGCTCTTTTTGCCTCAAAAAAATCGATGTAGGGCAGTAAATAAGGATGCTTTCATGGTTGTTCTCTAATAGCTACAGATAGTTAACTTGGCCCGGCTCCGATCCACGTGATCTGTGTCCGGCCTGTATGATCTCGTCGAGACAATGGAGAAATCGGGAGCGATCTCGTCTCTCGAAGGGGGCTGGACCGCCCGTTATAGTCCCAAGTTCGCGGAGGTGGGACAGGAGTTCCCGGTTTGCGAGGGCCGCTCCGATGGAATCTTCCGTGAAAACTTTGCCCCGCGGGCTTAGCACCAGGGCGCTCTTTTTCAGGCAGCGTGAGGCGAGTGGAATGTCCCCGGAGATCACGATATCGTTCTCTTTAACATGTTCGACAATCCAATTATCAGCCGCGTCTAACTGATCATCCACAAGGACCAGTTCGACCGAATCATTATCCGGCACTCGCATCCGGGAGTTTGCCACCAGGGTAACCTTAAAACTGTGGCGCGTTGCAACACGATAGATTTCCTGTTTCACCGGGCAACCATCGGCATCGACGTATATTTCAACCACAAAGAAATCCTTTCTCTACTAAAAAAGGAGGCAGGCCTGAGAAAAAAGAATATCGAACAGTGTCGACTGGGCTGGCTTGCCCTTCCCTTTAAGAGTCAACGACAGACTTACCCCCTTTATATTATTCAGGTGCCAAATATTTCCGGCAGGCCAATATCATTTTGATTTCCCCATAGGAGTAGTCGGCTCCCAGGGCATTTTTTACTTCACTGAGGGAATTATTGTGATCTGCAGCAAGTTCCTTTTCAATGGCCTGTTGCTTTTCGGGTGAAAGCAGATTGTTTATATCTAATTCGCCTTTTTCCACAAAAAAGGCCAGGTGCACTTCAATGGTAGATTGTACCAGGCCTCTTTCTTGTGCAATCCGGGCAATAGTCAATCCGTTATTGAACATATCGAAACTTGTCTGTTTCGTGTCAAAAGGCGGAGCAGCCTCTTTTGCCGGTGGGCTATTTTCAGAAAGTGTTTTAGGCGTTGGCAGTATGATCTCATCTATCCCGTATTTTTTGCGATAGGTTAAAACCAGTTTGACAAGTTCTTCACCGTATTTCTCAATGGTTTTCTTCCCTACTCCATGTATTTTCTTTAGATCAGCCGCATTGTCGGGCAGGCATACCACAATCTGGAGCAATACCTGCTGATGTAAAATTTGAAAATGGGCGATCCCTTCCTCCCCGGCCTTTCGGGAACGCCAGTCCTTCAGTATCTGGAACAGTTCAGGATGGGCAACGTCCGATTCGGTGTACGCCGGGGTTCGGCGTTTTTTTTCTTTTTCAGGGGTAAAGTCAATTTCAGCGGCCGAAACAGTATGCAGAAATCTTGATGGTGTAAATCCTTTTTCACAGGATTGTATTCCAGCTATCTTTACGGCAATTTCTTTTTTAAGATTATTCAGGGCATTCCAAATTTTTTTCCGAAGTTCGGCATTATCCGTTTCGACACGCAATTTTTGAACCGACTCCTTGAAAATTTCGGTAAATTTTTCCTGAAACCATACTGACGCTTTGCTGATCCGTTCCAAAATAACTGCATCTGACTCGGGCAAGCCGCCATCCGCAAAAATTGTGCATAATTGTCGTTTAAAATTTTCGCTGACAATAAAAATATCTTTCTCCGCCCTTACCTTCAGTTGGTGAACATCTTCAATGCCTGAAACCTGGACCACACTGGCGTTACCGAGCAAGAGCCGGGTAAGATAATTGAGACGGTTTTTCAATAGTGAAAAACCAAAACAATCAAGCAGCAGCTTCTGCTGATACTTAATTTTATCTGCATGAAACCGGGTTTCGGAGGGCGGATTTTGATGAGCAATTTCGTCAAAGCACATTATTGCCTTGTCCGTTTCTATTCCTCGGGATGAGATGGGAGAGCTCAACACCATGCCCTCCATAGTTTTACACCTGCTTAAGGCCACGTAAATCTGACCGTGGGCAAAAGCTGCTTTGGCATCAATAATTGCCTTTTCAAAAGTCAGCCCCTGACTTTTGTGTATGGTGATTGCCCACGCAAGTTTCAGGGGGTATTGCTTGAATTCGCCGATTATACTCTCTTCAATTTCCTTATTTTCTTTGTTCAATGTGTATTTGATATTTTCCCAGATGATTTGTTCAACTTCGATTTCCTGTTTATCATCGGGGCTGGCAACTCTGATGCTTTTGCTCGAAATATTTGTTATTTTGCCGATCTTACCGTTATAATAGAGTTTTTCAGCAGAGGGATCATTGCGCACAAACATCACCTGTGCCCCCTCTTTAAGCAGAAGTGTAGACAGGGTGGGATAGATATGTTCGGGAAAGTCACCGGAAATTTCAGCTTTAAAACGGTACTCTTTTTTGGACAGGTCTCCAAGTCTGGTATGATTGATGGCCTCGGCACTGCGGTTGTGGGTGGTTAGGGTAATATAACCCTGATCTTTGCCCGGTGTAAAATCTTGAATATAACGCTGATTAAGATTCGCTATGGATGATTCATCAAGCCGGTTGTCACGTACCCGATTCAGGAGCTTGATAAAACTGGCGTCCGACTGGCGATAAATATGCTTCAGTTCAATGGTAAGCAGTTCAGTAAGGCCAAGCGCTTTGCTGCTGAAAAAATAAGCCGACTCATAATGCTGCTGCAAAAGGTGCCATTCATTTTGCTTTGCCACCGGGGAGAGCTGATGCAGATCACCGATCACAAGCAGTTGCACCCCGCCAAAGGGCTGATTATTACGGCGATGGTTACGCAGAGCAGCATCCACCGCATCGAGTAAATCTGCCCGTACCATACTTATTTCGTCAATCACCAACAAATCAAGGCTTTGTATAATCCGCTTTTTTTCTTTGCTGAACCTGAACTGGTGCTGTTTATTCCGCTCATATGTCTCGCTGCCCGGCACAAATGGGCCAAAGGGCAATTGAAAGAAAGAATGGAGCGTTACTCCGCCGGCATTAATAGCCGCAACACCGGTCGGAGCGGTGACAATCATTCGCTTCACCGTGTTTTTATGCAGATTATGGAGAAAGACTGTTTTGCCTGTGCCCGCTTTACCCGTCAGAAAAATATTGCACCCGGTGTATTGAACAAAGTCGTTGGCGAGCTGCAGTTCACGGTTTGTGAAGGACATATTTTTCCCGATCATATATAATTGTTATCGTTCAAAAAGCTATTAATTTACAAGATTGAGGTTGTCGACTGTTCGCGGCTTCATATCTGCACCGGCATTATCTTCGATCAAGAATGACTGCCGGTATTGCTGATTTTTCATTCTTAGCTTGTTCGATTGATTTCAAAGCAATGGTGTATTCTGGTATTGCGGTGAAAATCCTTTGGTATAGTGGCCCTGGTAATATCCTTGATATTCCATCCCGTCAATGCCTCTTTATTCAGTTTGAATTTCCGGTAGTTACTCGAAAAAACCAGCAGACCTCCAGGGGCAAGCAGCTTCAGGACCTTCTTCAGCAATTCAATATGATCCCTTTGAATATCAAAGTCGCATTTCATTCTCCTGGAATTGGAAAAAGTAGGAGGGTCCAGGAATATAAGGTCGTATTGGTCTTTGCAGTTGCTTACCCATGCCAGACATTCGGCCTGCACAACTTTGTGTACGCTCTTCTTAAACCCGTTGAGCGCAAGGTTTTTCCCTGTCCAGGAGATATAGGTGCGAGACATGTCAACACTTGTAGTCTGACTTGCCCCACCCGCCGCGGCATAGACAGTAGCCGTTCCAGTGTAGGCAAAAAGGTTTAATACACGTTTATCCGCAGAATATTTTTTTATCAGTTCACGAGTGATTCGATGATCCAGGAATAGGCCTGTATCCACATAATCCATCAGATTTACGAGAAAACTCAGGTCATTCTCTTTCACCTTAAAAAACCGGCCTGAAGAATCAAATTTTCCATACTGTTCTTTTCCTTTTTTCCTTTTTCTTACCTTCAATACGATTTTTTCAGGTACGATTTCCAGGACTCCGGGTAAAGAAGACATGATCTGTCCAAGCCGGCGTTTTGAATTTTCCGGAGATATGCCGGACGGGGCCTGATATTCCTGTACATGACTCCAATCGTGATACATGTCTATGGCCACTGCATATTCGGGCATATCTGCATCATAGAGACGATAACAGGTAATGCCTTCTCTACGCGCCCATTTCCCGATGTTTTTCTGGTTCTTTCTTAGTCTGTTAGAAAACATTTCAGAACCTGAACCCGGGGCAGGATTTTGTGCCTGCTCAGATAAAATCCTGCCGGGAGAGGTTTTTCGCATGTACCAGGAATCATTAATTTCAAAATTCAAAAGCTTACAGGCCAGTGCACCGTTAAAAAACCTGTATTGCTTTATTTAGCGAATGCCCATATTTTTGGCCGGGTCCGGATTGGCCGTTAAAACACTCGCCTGCCAGCCATAGAAGTCTGTTTTCAACCGTTCTCCGAGACAACGGTACAATGATGCAAGAGATATCTTTTCGCCCATGCGTTCACCATAAGGCGGATTGGTTATGACAAGGCCTTTGCTGGAACCATCGGGATTCTTCAGTTTTTCAAGAGCGCGGCACCGGAACTGGATAGGGCTTAAAAGACCGGCACGGGAGGCATTATTTCTTGCCTGTGAAATGATATGTTCATCAGCATCGAACCCAAAAAATATCGCTTTTTCCCCATAACTCCCCTGCTCTTTCCGTTCTGTTGCCTCCTTTACCAGATTTTGCCAGACGACCTCATCGTGCCCCTTCCATTTACTAAATCCAAAATGCCTTCTTCCGAGTCCCGGGGCCATATCAAAGGCTATCATTGCCCCTTCAATCAACAGAGTACCGGACCCGCACATGGGATCAATCAGAGTCCCTCCTCTCCGTGCAATTTCAGGCCATCCTGCCCGCATTAGAATTGCAGCCGCCAGGTTCTCCTTAATTGGGGCCGGCCCACCCTCGGAACGGTAACCCCGCCTGTGGAGACTGTCACCCGACAGATCAATAGAAAGGGTTACCTGTTCCTGTTTCATATGTACATTCACCCTGACATCCGGACTGCGAGTGTCAACAGAAGGACGTCTTCCAAATCGCTTGTTGAACTGGTCGACAATGGCGTCCTTAACCCTGAGGGCGGTATAATGACTGTGGAATTCCCTGGAGCTGCTTGCAGCAAAATCAACAGACAGGGATCCGTCAATTTCCATATGATCATGCCAGTTGACAAGGGAGCGGGCCCGATCGTAGAGGTCATCCGTTGTCTTTGCCGTAAAACGCTCCAGGGGAAGAAGAAGACGATTGGCAAGACGTGACCAAAGGCAGACACGATAGGCAGTCTCAAGGCTACCCTTGAAATAAACCCCGGCCCGCGTTTCTTTCGGTTCCAGTGCTCCCAGGCTGACAAGCTCTTGATATAAAATATCCTCAAGGCCCTTGGGGCAGGTTGCAAAAAATTCAGAAGATTTAGTCATAAAATGGGAGACATCCTCAAAAAGAACTTAGGGGCTTAACCCCGACTGGAATAGCGAGATCCCCTTCGAATTCACTTTATTCCAGGTTACTGCACCAGATTACCACAATTCCAGGGCCCTGTCATGTCCTGAAATATTTTGAGCTCTTGAGCCTGGCAAAAAAGCAACCTCCGGCCTTGACTTATGGGTTTTGTTTCACTATTTATGAGTCTGGTTTTTTACAAGAATAACTTCACAGAATTCACGCTCAGATTTGGGATATAAACTTAGGAAGCAGCCCAAGAGTCTTCTGGAACATTAAAATAAGGAAATATCGATTTGATTGCAAAAAAAATTAGAGCCTTAATGGATCGGTTCAGGATTAAATCAAGGGCTGGGAAAGAAAGAAAACCGGTTCCTGAAAGTAGAGAAAACAAACAGGAATTCCCAGGGAAAAAGCCCCCTCAAGCGGCCAGACAGCACAGAAAAACATCCGATTTTAAAAGAAAAAAAAGTTCTCCCCGTCCTTTGAAAAAACAAAGAACAAAGGACCCTTGGAAACTATCCGATTTTGACATTCCCCCCCTTGAAGACCATACCAGGTTTCATGATCTTGAATTGCCCGACGCTGTCATGCATGCCATTGCGGATCTCGGATTCAAGTATTGCACACCTATCCAGGCTGAAATTCTTCCCAGCACACTTAATAAAAAGGATGCAACAGGCAAGGCCCAGACGGGAACGGGTAAAACGGCGGCCTTCCTCATAACCATCTTCACCTGGATGCTGCAAAATCCAATTAATGGCAAAAGGAGAAAAGGCACCCCGCGAATCTTGATTATTGCGCCTACCCGTGAGCTGGCCTTACAGATAGAGGCTGAGGCCCGGGACCTTTCAAAGTACTGTCCCTTTACTATTATGTCCGTATTCGGGGGCATGGACTATGAACGTCAGAAACAAAAACTCAGGACAAAAATTATTGACATGATCGTGGCTACACCGGGTCGACTCTTAGACTATCACCGCTCACAGGATGTTCACCTGGGAAAAGTTGAAATCCTTGTAATAGATGAAGCCGACCGAATGCTTGATATGGGTTTTATTCCTGATGTCCGCCGCATTATTCACTCCACTCCGCCCAAATCACGGAGACAGACACTTCTTTTCAGCGCAACACTTACACCCGAGGTTACCCGGCTGGCCTCTCAGTGGACCCAAAAACCGGTCGTTGTGGAAATAGAACCCGAACATGTGGCCGTCGATACGGTAAATCAAATCGTGTATATTGTTACAATCAAAGAAAAGTATGCCCTTCTATACAATGTCATTTCAAAACAAAATCTGGAGAGGGTCCTTGTTTTCTGCAACAGGCGTGATCAAACAAGAAGGCTTGCAGATAAGCTAATTCAGTATGGCATTAACTGTGAATTTCTCTCCGGTGAAGTAGCTCAGAAAAAGCGTATTCGCATATTGGAAAACTTCAAGTCGGGGAAAATACGGGTTCTTGTGGCAACGGATGTTGCCGGCAGGGGGATCCATGTTGAAGGGATCAGTCATGTAATCAACTACACTCTTCCCCATGACTCAGAAGACTATGTTCACCGTATCGGACGGACCGGCAGAGCAGGAGTTTCAGGAACATCGGTCAGCTTTGCCTGTGAAGAGGACTCATTTTTTATCCCTGACATTGAAGAATTTACAGGTGAAAAACTGAACTGCATAAGACCTGATGACGACTGGCTTGTGCTACCGCCCAAACCAAGACCCAGATCACAAAAAAGTAAGGGCCTCAGTTCTCAAAAGGCCAGATCGCCCCATGGGAGAAGGCAGAGAAATCCCCGCCAAAACAAACGAATCAGCAGGCCGGGAGGCCCCGCCAAAAAATAAGGATGACAGGATCCACCCTTGATTTACAGATAACCCTAACGTTGAAAAATCAATTAATATCACTCTTTAAGCCTAATTTGCCATATTATTCATGCAACTATAGGAATAACTCTCATGGGATTACTGAAAACCTTTTTTAGACCGAACCCTTTAAAACATGAGCAAAGGGGAGATACCTGTGTCAGGGCCGCGGATTGGGGTATGGCCAAGCTGGCTTATGAAACGGCCCTGGACGTCCTTGAAAAGACGGCGCCCGGGGAGACCACATCCAGGGCGAGAATCCTTGAAAAACTTCATGGCTCCATGAAAGCCCTGGCGCGCGAACATATTCAGACCGCCGAAGACCTGATCGAATCCGGGCATGATGAGGATGCACGGGAACTGCTTGAACTGGCCCAGGGGCTGGCCCAGGACCCGGCATTGAAAGAAGATATTGACAATCTCCTTCAAGGCATTGGCGGAGCAATAGCGGAACAAAACCCCGAGCAGACAGCCCCGCCCGTCCTTTCGGTCTATGACAGAGACCATGAGAGCCGGGATGTCGGAGAACAGGAGACCTTTATGGCTCTAATAGGCCCTCTGCCCGATGAGGTCAGGCAGACCTACATGTCTTACGGCCCCTCTTTCAAAGCGGGTTACCTGGCGCTGAATCAAGGGGATTTTGTTTTTGCAGCCGATACCCTGTCCCGCGCAATGGAAGAGTATCCCTCCCCGGATTCATTCATACCCTTAGAATTAGCCACGGCCCTTTTGAATCTCCAGCGTCTCGATGAAGCGAGGGAATGGCTGGAAACTTTTCTTGAGAATCACCCTGATGCGCTTCCCGGTTATCAGGTCCTCTGTGAGGTATTCTGGGAAATGGAGGCCTTTGACCGGGCCGAGGTACTGCTTGAAACCTGCCCGGAGGAGCTCAAGAACTCCCTGGCCTATGTCCTGCTTCGCGGTGAAAGCCTGTCTCAGGCCGGCAGACATTCGGAAGCCGCAGTTTATTATCAAGCCTTCATAAATAAACACGGTCCGCACGACGCAGTTTTAAAGGCCCTGGCCGGGTCATATGAGACCCTTGAAAACTTTGAAAAAGCCCGTGATCTCTATGTTGAAATCATGAATCAGTGCCAGAGCTGCCATACCCGTGTTGACCCCCTGATCCAAAGAAAATTTGCCGATATCAGTTTTGACCTGAATGAACGGAACACGGCGGTTTTGGAATCATACCTTTCCCTGGCCCAGGAAGAACCTTCCAACCGTCCCTTTTATTTTCAGAGAATCAGTGAAATCTATTCAGCAATGGGTAACAAAGAGGAGGCCCGCCGCTTCCAGGGCTTTGTCCGGCAGGTCATCGACAAAAAAAAATAGAATATATTGTTGACATCCTCCTGCTTGACAATTGAGGGCGGAAGAAATAAAAAACATTAATCTGATTGTTGAATTTAGTAATCCCTTGTGGTTATGTATAAATTTAGCGAATAGTCTTCCCTTCCGGAGGTTTGATCTGAAAAAAACCGTCATTTCCGGATGGACACTGCCACGAAACTGGAGCGTATAAAGAATGAAGTTACATGAATTTCAGGCCAAAAATATTTTAAAGAAGTCGGGAATACCTATTCCAAATGGTCAACTGGTAACAGCCTCTGACCAGGCCGCCGATGCGGCTCAGGACATTAATGCCCCCCCCTGGATGATAAAAGCCCAGATCCATGCAGGAGGGAGAGGTAAAGGCGGCGGTGTCAAGATGGCCCATTCCCCCGAAGAGATGGTTGCTTCCGTAAAGGCCATTCTTCATAAACCTCTTGTTACCAGGCAGACAGGCCGTGATGGTGTGATTGTCAACCAGGTTCTTATCGAAGAAGGTATTGAGATTGACCAGGAACTTTATCTTAGTATGGTGGTTGACAGATCAACTGCAATGCCGGCCATAATTTTAAGTCAGGCCGGAGGCATGGAAATCGAAGAAGTTGCGGCTAAAACACCTGAGCTTGTTTTAAAAGAATACATTGAACCATCTGTCGGATGGATGCCTCACAAGGCAAGAAATTTGATTTATGGTCTGGACCCGCTACCTTCACCTGAGACCATAAAAGATCTGGCATCCGTTATGGCAAATGTTTACAAGATTTTCATGACTTTTGATTGCTCCCTTGTAGAAATTAATCCTCTCGTTATAACAAAGGAGATGAAAGTCATTGCAGTAGATGCCAAGATCACTATTGATGAAAATGCCCTTTTCAGACAAAAGGACCTTTTGGAACTTGATGATCCGAGAGAAAAAGATCCCCTTGAATTAATGGCACAAGAATACCAGCTTAATTATATCCGCCTGGGCGGCAATATTGGCGCTATGGTGAATGGTGCAGGTCTGGCTATGGCTACTATGGATGTCATCAAACTGGCGGGGGCCGAACCGGCCAATTTTTTAGATGTTGGTGGGGGCGCCAGCGAGGAAATGATAACGAGAGGATTTGAAATCATCCTCAAGGATAAGCGGGTTAAAGCGATTCTTATCAATATATTCGGGGGGATACTGAGGTGTGATGTCCTGGCAAGAGGTGTACTTGCAGCAGCAAAGGAGATATCTATCCAGGTACCCCTGATTGTGCGGTTAGAGGGAACTAATGTGGAGGAAGGAAGAGAAATTCTTAATAATTCAGAGTTGGAATTCTTAGTGGCGAGAGACCTTGCTGAAGCAGCGGAACTGGTTTCAAAACAGGCCTTATAAACGAGGTAATTATGAGTATACTTGTAGATGAAAATACAAGAGTGGTTGTACAGGGTATTACCGGGCGGGAAGGCACCTTTCACACAAAGCAAATGCTCGATTACGGTACGGTTGTATCCGCCGGAGTTACACCTGGGAAGGGAGGCCAAAGGCATGAAGGGGTGCCGGTTTTTAATACGGTCAAGCAGGCTGTAAAAAAAGAGGACGTAAATGTTTCATGTATTTTTGTCCCCCCCCCATTTGCGGCTGATGCCATTATGGATGCGGCCTCTGCAGGGCTGAAAGTTATTGTATGCATTACAGAAGGGATTCCGGTACTCGACATGGTCAAAGTAGCGGCTTTTTTAAGAGGCAAAGATTCTGTCCTTATTGGCCCTAACTGCCCCGGCATTATCTCCCCGGGAAAAACCAAGGTTGGCATAATGCCCGGAATTATACACAGGCCTGGCGACATCGGGGTTATCTCAAGGAGTGGAACACTAACCTATGAGGTGGTTGATCAATTGACCAGGGCTGGCTTAGGTCAGTCCACATGCGTCGGTATTGGAGGAGACCCAATCATTGGCACTTCCTTTATTGATCATATCAAGAGATTTAATGATGATCCGGATACAAAAGGAGTGGTTCTCATAGGGGAAATTGGCGGCACTTCAGAAGAAGAGGCGGCCGCGTATATACAAAAAGAAATTGCCAAACCAGTGATCGCATTTATTGCCGGACAAACAGCGCCACCGGGAAAACGCATGGGGCATGCCGGTGCTATAATATCAGGTGGTGAAGGAAAAGCAGAAGATAAGATAAAGGAACTTCAGAATAAGGGAATAACGGTTGTTCTCAATCTTCCAATGCTTGGGAAAACGACATTTGAGGTTATGGGAAAAAGCTGATATAATCTCATCATTTCTTGACTTTGGATGGTTTTATCCGTATAATTTATGAGCCTGTTGATTAGAAGAGATAAGAACCCTTATGAATAACGTCCTTAACATCACTGACAAGCTCAATGAAAAAAGGCTGAAACAACAGACAGAAATCCATCGTCACAAAATGGAAAAAGTTCAAAGGGTTGTACAGTGTTCTTCATGCCACTATAGATGTTCCATGTGTGGTTACCATGTAGAAAATACTGACTCCTTTTGCCCATCGGAATCATCTCCCCCTGATCTTAATCTTTGTGAGAGTTGCCGTGGTGAATTCGAAGATTTCACAAAGATATTAAGTGGGAAAAAAGGCCATAATGCTTTTTGGCATAACAAGGAATGGATAAAATTATGGTCTGCCTGGCTGGATTATGTCAGGGCAATCAAGGAGTTCAAAAACTCCAACGAATTCAAACAATTGACTAAGTTGTCGATTGTTGACGATTGACTGTAGTGTTTGCATGCCTAATGGCTGTTGATCCCAAATCGCCAATCGAAAATAGTCAATCATAAATTGTTAATGCGGAGGTATCAAAATGTTTGGTATTGGCATGCCGGAATTGATCATCATATTGATCATTATTCTGATAATATTCGGGGCAGGCAAACTGCCTGAGATAGGCAGTGGAATAGGGAAAGGGATTAAAAACTTCAAAAAGGCCACTGACGAACCCCCGGAAGAAATCGAAACCTCTAAAGAAAAGACCGAACAGCCTGAAGGATAAGGACAATATCTAAAACGGGCAGAGTTCAAAAAGGGATATCATCTTCAGGTACGGTCACAGGTTCTTCCACAGGGAAACGCTCATCTGTTGTTTGTGCCCTTCCTCCTTTATCTGCAGAACCTAACATCTGCATGTTTTGAGCAATCACTTCTGTAGTATAGCGCTTATTACCATCACGATCTTCCCAACTCTTTGTTTGTATTCTTCCCTCTATGTAAACCTGGCTGCCCTTATGAAGGTATTCACCGCAGATTTCTCCAAGACGTTTCCATGCCACAATCTTATGCCATTCCGTACGTTCCTGCTTTTCGCCATCTTTATTATTCCATTGCTCTGAGGTGGCGATGCTGAAATTGGCTACCGCTGTGCCACTTGGGGTGTATCTCACTTCAGGATCTCTTCCCAATCTTCCAAGTAATATCACCTTATTCACACCAGTCATTTTTTGCTCTCCTTAGTTTCAAGTTATTACAGATTATTTGTGTCCATCCAGAAATGAGATAGTTTTCGCAAGGTCAAGAATGATGAGGATTTTAACTACAGGAATACACGGAAGTATCTCAAGGATTAAAATCCAAATCTGCCCCCAGTACCATCTTCCGGAGCTACGGGGCAAGCGCAGAGATTGCGGCCTCCGCCTCCGCTTCCAGCCCGTAGGACTTACAGGCCGGAGGGTAGACCCTACGGCTCAGAGAGAAAATGGCCATTTATGGATGGACACTACTTAGGGCTCACTCAAAAATAACTTCACATTTTCCCATCTCAGCTTCGGGCCATCTTCGGCTGCCGCTCAATCGTGAAGTCATCGAAATAGTTCACTATTCCTCTGGCTTCA
>Ga0233412_10000249_pt1 | contig 32026 bp, 26 predicted proteins | sample Na_anoxic_4_MG_FD_180667 | JGI IMG/M metagenome (GOLD analysis project Ga0233412, IMG submission 180667) | Seawater microbial communities from Saanich Inlet, British Columbia, Canada - Na_anoxic_4_MG | ecosystem: Environmental > Aquatic > Marine > Inlet | place: Canada: British Columbia... | reverse complement strand
TAATGCTTATCGCGCAGAAGTTTGTTTATCGCAATTGATTCTCTATTGAGCAACGACGTCCTATAAGCGGTTTCAGCTACAAATTCCATTACCCTGGCGTTTATAACGGCTTCGGTAGCACTCATTCCCCATGTGAAAGGTCCGTGTGCAGCAACAAGTACGCCCGGAATTTCGTTAGGATCTTTGTCCTTGAATGTCTCAATGATAAGTTTTCCGGTGTTTTCTTCATAAGCTCCTAATATTTCATCATCAGTATAAGGACGGCTGCATGGGATTTCTCCTCTATAATTATCAGCATGGGTAGTACCGAAGACTGGTATTCCTCTTTTTGCCTGTGCAAAACTCGTCGCCCAGCGTGAATGCGTATGGCAGACTCCCCCGATGTCAGGAAAATTCTTATATAACACTAGATGGGTCGGCGTATCACTTGATGGCTTTAAATCACCTTCTATAACATTGCCGTTTAGGTCTATGACGACCATCTGGTCCACTTTCAGATCACTATATGGTATCCCGCTGGGCTTTATAACGACTATTCCTTCTTCTCTGTCTATGCCACTGACATTACCCCAGGTAAAAGAGACCAAACCTGTTTTTTCCAGATTTTTATTTGCCTCAAGAACTTCGTTTTTCAAAGTATATAAAATAGCCATTTAATTGTCCTTCTTAATATCTTTTAGCCGCTTCATAACATCATTTGCACCCCTGCCGAAATAATCATGCAGGATTTCATATTCAGCATAAAGCTTATCGTAAACCGCGGCACTCTCCGCATTAGGTATATAAGTACGCTCTTTGACACCACCCATCTCAGCTGCAGCCTCAAAAATAGTGTCATACCCACCGTTTGCAGAACCTGCAGCAACCGCTCCGAACATGGCAGAGCCAAGGGCCGGCGACTGGTCGCTTTTAGCAATCTTAATTTCCATTCCCGTGACATCAGCATATATCTGCATCATCATCGGATCTTTTTCTGCGATGCCCCCTGCGGCGAACAACAAATCTACAGCAACGCCGCTGTCCCTGAAGGTTTCAATAATCATTCTGGTCCCATATGCAGTGGCCTCAATAAGCGCTCTGTAAATCTCTTCAGGTTTTGTAAGAAGCGTCATTCCAATCATTAATCCGGTAAGGTCGGCATCAACCAGCACAGACCTGTTTCCATTCCACCAGTCAAGTGCTATAAGCCCGCTCTGACCCGGATTCAGAACCAAAGCCTTTTCTCTAAGGTATGCATGAATTGACATGTCTTTTTCTTTCGCTTCTCTTATATATGAAGCTGGGACGCAATTATCCACGAACCATTCAAAATGATCCCCAACGCAGGACTGCCCTGCCTCATACCCTAGATAGCCCGGTATAATACCATCTTCAACAACACCGCACATGCCCGATACTATTTTTTCTTCTTTGCCGAGAACCATATGACATGTAGATGTTCCCATAATCATAAGCATCTGTCCGGCTCCCGTAATCCCTGCTGCCGGAACCGATACATGTGCATCCACGTTGGCAACTGCCACTGCGGTTCCTTCTTTTAGCCCTGTCAGTTTTGCTGCTTCTGCAGTCAGTCCACCGGCCTTAGTGCCCAATGGGTAAATATCAGGTGACAGTTTTTCTTCAACAATATTTTCAAGTTCGGGGGCGAGTGCTTTAAAAAATTCCTTTGAAGGATATCCCTTCTGTTTATGCCAGGTCGCTTTGTAGCCTGCGGTGCAGCTGTTTCGCATTTCATTGCCTGTAAGCCACATGACCACCCAGTCGGCGGATTCCATGAAACGGTCAGCCGCATCAAAGACTTCTTTATCTTCTTCAAGCGTCTGCATTATTTTAGGAATCATCCATTCCGAACTGATTTTGCCGCCGTAGCGTTTTAGAAAATCTTCTCCCATGTTTTGCGCGGTTTCATTAAGCCTGTTAGCTTGTCCCTGGGCTGCATGGTGTTTCCATAACTTTATATATGCATGCGGATTGCTTTTAAATTCGTCTTTAAAACAAAGCGGTGTTCCATCCTTGTCGACTGAAATTAAAGTACATGCTGTAAAATCAATGCCAATCCCAACTATATCATCCGGAGCAACCCCGGATTTTACCAGCACATCGGGAACAGTCACTTCCAGAACCTCCAGATAATCGGCAGGATGCTCAAGCGCCCAGTCAGGCGCTAGTTTTGTCACCCCGTCAGGCAGGTATTCATCCATGACTCCATGTGTATATTCTTTTACAGACTGTGCAAGAATATTGCCGGTTCCAAGTTCTATTACAACAGCCCTTCCAGACTGCGTGCCGTAATCAACGCCTAAGCTATATTTCATTCAATGACCTTCCTTTCGATCAAATCGGTTTCGATAATTTCCCCGTCAGCCAGCCTATATGTCGCTATCTCTGTGGATGCCATGTCAACTTCAAATTCAAAACCAAGTATGTCACTCTTGACAGAAGCCTTGCTTCTCTTAAGGTTCCCGTTATAAAGCCTCATTATATATCCGTTTCCGTCCTCTGCTTTTTTGAAAGCCTGGAGTGAAATCTTTTTGCCTGATATCTCAAGCAGCGTGCCCGGTTTTTCACCATCGCCTGATGGATAGGCAGTCAACACCATCGGTTTTTCATTATACTCAAGTGCATTCCTGTCGATTTTCTTCATGACAGCTTTTCCATTCCCGAATATTAGTTTAAATGAATATCTTCTTTCACCCTGGTCGATTCTGGGGGTATACCTGTCTTCAATAAGTATCGGGTTATCGCCGATCGGATGCCCCGAGTATGCCGGCGACCTAAGCAATGTCAGCCTGACGGCATTATCTTTGCAACTGCTTCCGTAAATGCAGTTTTTCATAATACCAATAGCCCTGCCCGTTTCAGTATCTGCCAATGCTGCCCATTTCTGTGATATGACTTCTCCCCCGTCCATTCGAAGTTTTTCAATACCTGATGCAATTCCCCCATAGTAATCAGTGCAATTAAAAGCAGCAGGGATTTCCAGTTTAAGCATTTTATCGGTTTCGCCCCAATACACCCTTGCTTTTAACTCAATATCTGAGCCTTTTTTAGGAATGATATAGCTAAGGCAGAGTGCTGAATTATCGTATTTCATATACGACTCAATAACAGTGCGGACAGGTCCGTCTTCAGTCACGCGTACCGGTTCAAAATCCTCTGCTGTTATGTTAGCGAAATTACGGACTTCAGCAGTAGTCATGAGCCTGAAGCTTCCATCGTCGGTATCAAACCTATCCACAAGCATTCCCCAGGCATCGGCATTGTCGCGAATTACCACAGGTCTAAAAGCATTCTTGCCGATATACTTTTCACCAGAGGCTTTCAGCATGTCGATAAGACCCGTTTCCATATTAATCTTAACTCTGATATCATCAGTCCTAATTTCTATAAAGCCTTTATTTTCGTATTTTCCCATTACGGGCTTCGAATCCAGGGCTTCAAGCGTCAGGTCGAACCTGTTCATTGACGACGGTTCCAAGGTTCCTTCGAAAACAACCCTTTTCCGCCAGTCATATGCAGATAGGCCGCTGAATTCACGTTCATCCTGGCAGTCTATTTCAGTGCCGTTCATAGTAATATGCGGAATAGAGAAAAACTCCTTGGTGCTGTTGAATTCATTCATAAACTCGCATTCAAAAATTCCATCAACAGTCCACGGATGCGGATTATATACAAAGATGGGGAGAGTCCTGTCCGGGGATTTCTCCTGCCCCTTCATCAGCATGAAAAATGCCTTGGCCTTAAGCCTTGATGCGATTTCAAGGCCATGGTCCATTGTCCTCAGGGCATCTTCCTCGGCAAGCTGAATGCTGGAACCGGGAAGAATATCGTGAAATTCGCAGAACATCAGGTCTTTTAGGGCTTCACGTGCTGCTCCTGCATCATATTTCATAAGACCCGCCGCACTAGCTGCTGACATCATTTTTTCAGCTGAGTATAGCTCATTCTCAAGTTCTATGTGTTTTTGCTTAATTCTTATCTGCGAAGTATAGCATCCCACTGCAAATGGATTGATGGATTCCTCGAATTTTCTGAGTTCCACTCCGCTTTCGCGGAGTTCTTCGAAATAATCTTCAGGTGTAGAATGGATAATTTCATAATCGTCGGTTTCTTCCCTCAACTGCTGGATTGCTTCAAGGTCCTCCCTCGAAGGCCCTCCGCCGTGGTTTCCTATTCCCCATAACACCATTGCCGGTGCTTTATCAGGATATTTCTCTAAAAATTCTTTTATTTTATTAACGGCTTTGCCTTTTTGCGACAGATAAAACCTGTAAGACCTGTGTCCGGTAACTTCTGAACCATCTGTGCCTACCCAGGTAAAATCTTCACCGGGTAAATCTTTTAATGAAATGTCGGGGCGGCAGAAAATGTATGAGTCAAAACCGGATTTCGCCATTATCTGGACGAGTCCCCTTGTGTGCCCGAACGGGTCAAAATTTATGGCTGTCTTCGGTTCAACACCGAATTTTTCCATGAAATATCTTTTTCCATATAAAATCTGTCTTGTAAATGATTCACCGGACGGCATATTACAGTCAGGCTGCACATACCAACCACCCATTATGTGCCATTTACCTGCATTTACAAGCGCTTGTATCCTATTAAACAGCGTTGGGTCATATTCTTCAATCCACTCATATAATAAAGCTTCATTATGGTTGAAAATGAACCCGTCATAATTCTCACAGAACTCCGCAGCAATCCTAAATGTGGAAAGTGCTTCGCCGAGGCCTTCCTCCCATCTCCAGAGCCAGACCGGATCCAAATGCGCGTTGCAGACTAAATGTATTTTTTTCATAAATTCCCCCGGTTTATTTATCTTTATGGTTACGTCAGAACCATGCAGAAATTATACCATATTATCAATGTCATACACCCTTGCTTTTGACAAAATATTCGTCGGATACTTTGTTAAATTTAGCAAGTTATCCGACGGATATTTGTCAGACGGAACTTAATAATGTCGAAGGTCGTCCAATACATAGGAGCATAATTTGGTATATGCGTTTATGCATACGGTAAATTATGATATTATAGGTACGATATATTTTAACCAAGGAGAAAACGCATGAATACAATTTTAGAATTACTACAGACTATTGATATTACAGGGAAAATAATTGTAGGTATCATAGTCGGTATATTTTTGATTGCACTGATCGTGGACATTTTAATTAAAATCAAATACCGTTCAATTGCAAAGCATCTGGAAAGCCGGCAGCAGCGCAGGTCCGGTGTTTTCAAGAATGAATTATTGAACAGGATAGTCCAGGATTACAAGGCTGCATCAAGCAGCCCGTACAGCGATGTAAATACACAGGCCATTATTGAGAAAACATTTATGGACGAGTTAAGGATATACCTTATGGGCGAGACCCTGGTAAAAAGGAGCGTCAGTATTCTGATTGTCCTTGGATTACTGGGAACCTTCATAGGACTGACAATCTCAGTTAGCGAACTGGTTGCAGTTCTTCTCCCCGGCTCCGGATCAGCATCAAGTTTAGACTGGACCCTTATACTTGAAAAACTAGCAGGCGCAGCAAAAGGAATGGGGGCTGCATTTATTACAAGCTTGTTTGGTATTGGTTTTTCCATACTACTTACTATTATATTCATCGTCCTTGATTGCGAAGATGAAAAAAACAAGTTGATGGTAAACATTGAAGAATATCTCGACAATGTCATATCAGTTGCAATTGCCAAAGACAAAGAAACCGAATACACAATCCTGAATAGGATTCTTAGAGATACTTTCATCGACTTCGGCAACAAGATTGAAACTTCCCTTAAAGACACCGTCAATGAATTTGGAAATAAACTTACCAATGTGGTCATGGATGTTTCATTGTCATCGCAGACACTTGACAATACAATCGACAGATTCGATTCTTGCCTGGCTAATTTTGCCGGCAGTGTCAAAGACTTCTCGGAATTTAATACAAATCTCAGAAACAATGTCGAGATGATGGATGTCAGCTTTATAAAGATGGCTGAATCAATGTCTTCATCCGCTAACCTTATTAAGAATAATTACGATGCAATAGAAAAATTCTCATTGGATGTTAAATCCGCAGCCACGGAAATGTCCTCATTCAACCAGAAAGTCGTAGATGATATGCAGGCACTCGTTGAACAGGTTGATAAATCGGTTTACGCAGTCAACAAACTGTCGGCTGTTATGAAAGACAGCGCTGAAACTAATTCCAAGACAATAGAAAATGTCCAGAATGCATTTGTTACTTCATTTACTGATGTGAATAAAGAGATTGCAACCATGGCCCAGAAGACCGGCGAAGTATTCTCAAAAATCATGCTTGACAGTTCAGTTGAAATATCTGACAAGCTTGAAAAAAGCATGAATGATGCAATGATGAGCATGGACAAGATTATTAAGCAATTTGACGGAAATCAGAAAATACTCGCCGAAACCATTGCAGCCCTTCCGGCCCAGACAATGGCATACAACAAGGCGGCCACGGGTCAGATTAATAGGAAATTAGACGCCATCAAGGACGAAGTGACCAAATAACCATTGAGGTGAAGTAATTGAAGAGTAAAAACAGACGTTATTATACAAAAAGACAACCGGAGAACTTTTGGCCTTCCTTCGCGGACGTCATGTCGACTATAGCACTTGTAATGCTATTCCTTGTAATGATAGTTTTCGTAAGGAACATCATAATTTCAATCGACCTTGACGATGAGAGGACCAAGCTGAATGCTACCCAACTGGAGCTTGAAAATCAAGAAGCTATTCTCATACAGACTGAAGAAGAGCTGGAAAACCGTGAAGAAATCATCATTCTCCTTGAAGAAAATATTGATGCCCTTGCCGAGCAATATTCCAAAGCCGAAGCAGAGCTTGGTGATAAACGGCAGATAATTCTAATACTTGCTGACCAGCAGCAGGAACTAAGCAGTATCATTGCGGTTAATACTAAGGAGCTGAATGACCTTAGAATTAAGCTGCAGAGTATCGCAGTTTTACGGGCTGATATATTTGAGAAAGTCCAGACTTCCATTGAGGCAACGCTGGGAGAATTTAATGATCAGGGTGAAAAACTTGTTGTCATAGGCGATAACGCAAACCTATACATCACAGAAAGCCTTGTATTTGATTTTGGTTCGGCTGAAGTTAAACAGGAAGGCAAGTCATTGCTAAGAGAGCTTTCGATTGCTTTTGAGACAATCCTTGACGACCCTGAGGTACGTGATGTTATAGATTCAATTTCTGTTGAAGGACATACCGATGATGTCGGTACGACGGATGCCAACCGTGCCCTGTCTACTGAACGTTCAACCAATGTGTTGAACTATATAATGGCTTCCAATCCTACATTAGAAGAAAAGTACGGCAGTTATTTTGCAGCTGCGGGATTCTCTGAACTCAGGCCTATAGCAGTTAATGACGGAGGTGCAGGCAGTGCACAGAACAGAAGGATTGAGTTCTCAATAAAAATTAAAGATGATAATGTACAGAAAGTCATAGACGATTATCTTGAAAACGCACCGGCAGCCGGCGGAGCAGGTTCAAATTAACGGAGGGCAGAATGACTGAACAAGTCAAAAATGAAATGCTTGGCTATTATGCATATTCATACCTTGCACTAAGTGAAAAAAACTACAGAAGCGCTATAAGCGGCTTCAACTACACCATACGAAAAAATATCGAAGTTGAAAAATCAGCTATAGGCCTAATCAGCGCTTATTCCTGCCTTGGTAATTACAGAAAAGCCCTTAGAACATATGAAAACTTCAAGGAATCAATCATATTCAATGCACGGCTTCGGCACCGGTTGGTAAAGGATTTGTCTTATTTCCTGTGCCTTGACACATCTGCTATGAAGCTGCAGCGACAGAACTATATATCTTCCGTACTTCTTAATAGAACTATGCAAAAAACCCATAGTGCGTATACTGAGGATTCATCAAATATCGTTGCCATAATCTTCATGTCTTATTGGCATATTTTCACGGGTCATATTTTTGATGATATGAAAGCAATAACTGATTCCTGCCTATACTTCCGGACTCTGGATGATACTTTCAGATGGAAACTGCTTAACAGGGTTGCAGTTGAAGAAAAAGAGCTTTGGGATGATGAAACCCTTGCCGGAATGTTCACCGAGATACCTGAAGAAGTAAGTTCAAATGAATACATTAATACGTTGATCCTATCCATGATGTACAGCGCCGACCTGGCTAAAGCCCGAGATAATATTGAAATATACAGGAACAAAGGCTATGTTTTTACTAATGAGGTTATGTGGAACTTCGTCAGGATGTCTGTTGAGGAAGATGAAATAGACGACCTGAGCGTTAATTTCGCAAAACATCTTATTTCAGAAGGATGGGCCGACTCCTTGATAGCTGAGGTCATCCGGTATGGTTATGCAAACCGATCACGTTACAGTGTTAAGAAAGAATTGAACAGGCTGGCATATCTGAATTTATAACACATAAATTTAAAAACACCGAATCTGCCATAGCTGATTCGGTGTTTTTTCTATCTATACTTTTTTAGCTGAGGATTGCTTTTTTTCTTAAAATTGCAGAAAGTATAATAGCAATGGTTGAATTAATTCCTGCTTGCACGAAGTTAAATGGCAGTTCAGCAATTGCAAATGTCTTTCCGAAAGTTTCATCAAGGAATGGAAGAAGCAGCCATTCTGAAAGGAAGTATCCTCCCACCATTACAAGGCCTCCTGCTATTGCCGCTATGACAATGCTGACAGTTGATTTTTTCTTTGCTATCATACCGGCAATAATACCGACAAGGCCTTTAACCACAAAAGTGAAGGGTGCAAAAATGATTCCTCCCGGATATGTTATATCAGCAATTGCGGATCCAACCGCGCCTGCAAAACCTGCTGATGAACTTCCCATCAAGACAGCACAGATTATAATAACACTGTCACCCAGGTTGATGTAGCCGGGGGGTAAAGGCCCGGGGAATGCCAGGAACCTTGTCGCCAAAAAGACAAGTGCAGTGAACATTGCAGTATATGTCAGTTTCCTTGTACTATTCTTCATCATAATCCCCCACTACAGCCAGCATCGCTTCTACCACCCTGACCTGTATCTCTAAATCCATATAGGGCATTTTACCGAAATGTTCTGTGAAAGGCAAGTGTAAAAATCCACTCTGTATATGTAAATTTTCTTTTTTTATATAATTCATCAACCGGTAAAATAAATCATTACAGATATAGGTGCCTGCTGAATAACTGAGTGCAGCACTATCACCGCTTGGTGAAAGCATTCTTTCATATGGCAATGTTGTAAAATAAGCTTCGGGTCCGCCATGGACAATTAATTCATCCGTTTTAATAATTCCTTCATTATCAGGAATAGCTCCGCTATTTATATTGACTGCTATTCTTTCTATGGAAATTTTCTTCCGCCCTCCTGCCTGGCCCATACAAACAACAACATCCGGTTTCAGCCTAATTATCTTTTTTTTAAGCAATTCAAACGCAGATGCATAAAGAACCGGAAGTGTCATCTTCGTGATGATCCCTGGCCGGTCCTTGAATTCAGTTTTTTCGAGAACCATCGCTGACGAATTAAGATCCAAACCGCCGAATGGTTCAAATGCTGTTAATAGAATTTTTTTCAAAGGTCAATCCTTTTGCCTGTCTCCGATGATTCATAAATGGCAGTTATCAGCTCAACAGGCCGTCTTCCTTCCTTATGGGTTACGAAAGGATCCCGGTTGTTTTCAATCGCTTCTATCAGGTCGGTTATCTGCAGCACATGGCCTTCAATTTTAAATGCCATAGGGTCATTGTGGGAAGAACCCTTAGTTTCTTCAATCTCAGGTTTCTCAACACCTTCCACATCCCAGACAGTTATATCACCTTCAACAAGCGATACGCTTCCCTTAGTCCCGTTTATCTCCATTTTCCTGGGATATCCCGGGGTAACCGATGTAGTTCCCTGAATAACCCCCAAGGCTCCATTCTTAAACTCAACAACTGCGGAAGCCGTGTCTTCAACCTCAATATCCCTTGCCAAAGTACGTGCGAATCCGAATACCGACTTAACATCCCCCATGATGAAAAGCAGTATATCGACACCATGAATTCCCTGGTTCATAAGGGCTCCACCGCCGTCCATAGCCCAGGTGCCTTTCCAGTTGCTGGCTCCATAGTATTCAGGGCTGCGGTAATATTTCATATAGATATCCGCACTGACTACCCTTCCCAGTTTACCCTCATCTATAAGGGATTTGACAAACCGGAAAGCCTCTTTGAATCTGTTTTGGCTGATAACTTCAAGTTTAACATTATTATTTTCACAGGCTGCAATGATTTCGTCACAATCTGCCACTGTCAATGCCATTGGTTTCTCTACGACAATATGCTTTTTTGCATTCGCCGCGTCAATACAGAATTTTTTATGAAGACCGCTGGGAGTACAAATGCAGACTGCATCCACCCTGTCGTCAGTAAGTATTTTTTTATAATCATCATACGGTGTTATGCCGTATTGTCCTGAAAAAGCTGCAAGGCTTTTTTCATTGACATCAGTGCATGCAAATAATTCAGCTTTCTCAATTTCAACGATTGCCCCCGCATGCATATGCGAAATGGCCCCGCATCCGATTATTCCGAATCCAAGTTTTTTCACATTGACCTCCTTATCAGCAATTAATTCCCAAATTGGAATATCACCCCTCCGCTATCATTCCAGTGGAATATCACCCCTCCTCTATCATTCCATATTAGTCCAGGGGAACGAGTTTCAGGGCATTCTTATAAAATATCTTATCGCGGACATCCTGGCTCAGTTCAATTGAGTCGAGGAATACCTTGTGCCTGTCGTCAAAATAATCCCTGGCATATACTATCCTGTCCTGGTATTTGTTAATGAATTTAACCGCATGTTCAGGGTCGCGTGCCAAGGCATTGCATCCAGAGCCTGCCGAGATATCACAGTATAGATTGTTATACAAATCAAGCAATTCCTGAAGCCTTCCGCCCGGTACTACAGGTCCTTCCGGATAAGGCATCTTATCAAACTGGTCATCGCCTGAAATATGAGCCCAGAATCCCGGTGCATGTCCCATGAAAATGGTCTTGGGACACTGGGCTACTGCCCTGCCGAAAGCTTCGATTCCGCCGCCGTACCAGAAATTAGACCAGGGATGATATTCAGGTCTGTCGAACTCATAATCAAGATGCACGGTTACTGGCAGCCCCATTTCTCCGCATGCCTGAAAGTACCTGATGGCATCGGGATTGTCATACATCATCCTGAGTTTTAATTCACCGCAGAGCCTTACCCCGTAAATATTAACTGCCGCTCTAAGTTTGGATATCGCCTTTGGGTCTCTTGGGTCAGGACAATAGCCAAGGACAAATTTATCAGGATACTTATCTTTGTAATACAGAGCCCGCTCAAACGGAACAGGTCCATTGTCGAGCATAGTGGTAAGAACTCCCCCATAGGATCCGGCATATTCGTCTTCCGGTGCAATCCATGTTAAAAGCCATGTCACATCTATCTCATTTTTATCCATATTTTCAATGAATTTTTCAACATCGTGACCATGCCAGTCAGGATGGTTGTGCGCATCAATAATCATAGTGAACCTCCGTTAGATTTATATTATATCAAATGAAGGGCTCATTCTTAACATGCGTAACTTATTTATTTACTGTTTAAACTTTATTCTTTCTTATCTGCATCGGAGTGCAGCCTGTTTCCGCCCTGAAAATGCGGTTGAAATGATTTACATTGTTATACCCCGTCATGAAGCATATATCTATAACTTTAAGGTCGTGCCGAGTTTTAAGAAGTTCAATAGCCTTTGATATCCGGACACCGTTGAGGTATTCGGTAAATGTCTTATGGGTCATATGCTTGAAAAGATAACCAAAATACGATTTTGACAGTAATGATACCCTGACGGCATCGTCAAGGGAAATGCTCTCGCTGTAATTTTCGTTTATAAAATCTATGGTTTTTATCAGAGAGTCCCTGTGTTTCATGAATACATAGTTATTTTCATCGGTCTCTTCATTGCGATTATACTGCCGAGAAACAATAATAAGAAGCTGCAGGGTAAGCGCTTTGATCACTAGTTCAAAATCCTTCTCCCTTTGCTCATATTCCAGTAATATGTTATTGAAAATATTCTCAACGTCCCTTTGGACGGACCCGCTTAAATTTAATCTGGGCTTGATTTTATTCTCGGCGACTAAAAATGGTTCCAGATATGCAAAATCCATAAAGCTGTTGCCTTTATAATCTGCTGAGAATTTCTCATTTATGAATTCAGGCGTAAACTCATACTCATATATTTCAGCATCCCCACCGGAGACAAAATAATGCGGAACATAAGGCGGCATGATAAAAATATCACCTTTATATATTGGGAATTTATTATTATTCAGGACATGTTCCGAGCTTCCCTTTGCCACATAAATAATCTGAACGAACTCATGCCTGTGAATTTCTGTGGTCAGTTCTTTTCTTTTTTCAATAAAAAAGGGCAGGTTATTATTGTTGTCAGCAATCCTAACTGTCCTGATGCCTTCATATTCAGGTTTATTCAGAGCTCTGTAATCCAAAATATCCTCCCGACCGATAATAATTATCTACCAACCACCATTTGATGTCAATATATTATGAATTATAAGAAATAATCCCCGGTTCTCTAGTAAGGGCTAAATAACAACTTGGGTATACTAAGTGACTGTAAAGGGTACCACGATTTCGCTTAATTGGTGTATAATAATTTTAGAAATTTAAAGCATTATGGGATGGTTTCATGTCGAGAGTAAGTAAAAAAGCAGCATTTAATATTGACGGTTCCCTTGTTGTAATAACCGGCGGGAACAGCGGGATAGGCAAAGAAACCGCCCGTAAGCTATCCTGGGAAGGGGCTAACGTTTTAATTGCCTGCAGAAATCTTGACAAGGCCAATGAAGCTAAAATCGACATTGAGACTGAAACCGGCAACCCGATAAAGGTTATGAAACTTGACCTTGCCTCCCTCGCTTCCGTCAGAGAATTCACTGACAGACTTATAGAACGTTTTGGAGTTCCCGACGTGCTGATTAATAATGCCGGGGCATATTGCCGGAAACATGAAAAATCCGCTGATGGTATAGAAATGACCATGGCCGTCAACTATTTCGGGGTATTCAGCCTGACCAGCCTTCTGCTTCCTTATATGCTGGAGCTTCCCGGGGAATCAAGGATTGTAAATGTCTCTTCAGACGCCTATAGCGTAGGCCCTTTTTATCCTGATCTCGGTGGCTCAATGAAATTAAGCGGATTCAGAGCATATGCAATGTCTAAAAGAGCCCTTATGTATTATACTTTTGAACTCGCAGAAAAGCTCAGGGATTCCAATGTAACAGTTAACAGTGTGAATCCGGGTCATTCGGCTACGGGAATCTGGCCTTCAGACGTATGGTATTGGAAAATTGCGAAATCAGTTATTTCATTGGGTGCTGATCCTGCTTCATATGCTGCGGAAAATGTTGTTTATGCCGCAGCCTCGCCCGATTTATACCGCACGACCGGAAAATATATTTCTGACATGAAAATATCAATGACAAATAATAAAGTTCTAAAACCCTCCGAACGAGAGCAACTGTGGGATTTCAGCATCAATTACCTGGAAAAAATGGGTGCTTTATAATGGAGATCAGCAGCTTAGAGCGAACATTCAATGATAATAAAAATCCTAAAGCAGCAATCATGATGAAAAAATACATGAAAGAGCACTTCGAATTCCTTGGTATTAACAAACCGCTGCGCAGCCAGCTTCAGAAACAATTCATTGCTGAAAACAAAAAACATGATATTGTCCGGATTATGGCCATTGCCAGTGAACTCGCTTCTATCCCATACCGTGAATATTACTATGCAGGCATCGATCTGCTGCAGACTTCTATAAATAAGATGGACATCAGCCATATGTACGGGATGACGGATATGGCTACGGCAATACGCCCGTGGTGGGACAGCGTTGATGCAATCAATATTGCAATAAAAAATTGGTTTGCAATGGACAACAATTCAGATTATCTTGACGAATTTTCTGATTATGCCGCCAACCATAAAAGCATATGGGCGAACAGGATCTCCTTGATATGCCAGCTTCAAATGAAAGATAGGCTCAATACTGCCGTTTTGGACCGGGTAATTCTCAATTTTAAGGATTCAGATGAATTTTTCCTGCAAAAGGCCATCGGCTGGATACTAAGGGAATATTCTAAATATAATCCCGGTTATGTGAAACTTTATCTCTTAGAGCATAAATTAAAGCCTCTCTCTGTTCGTGAGGCTTCTAAGTATCTAAATAAATAAAGGTGTATATGTCAGTTATTTCCTTCACTTATAATCAATTATAGCGATTGTTATGTCATCCTTGATTATATAGTTCTTGTTTTCAAAAGAATGGGAGAAAACACCCTGTATCAATTTCTGGGGCGGGATTTCCCGGTCCGCAAGAGTGCTGTATAGGTAGTCTCCTCCGATGAAACTGGAACTTTCGGTTCTCATTTCAGTTATCCCATCGGAAAAGAAAATCAGCCTGTCCCCGTTTCGAAAGCGCAGTCGCTTCTCTTCATAAGTAGCTTCGCTCACCCAGTTGCTAATCGGAATACCGCTTACTTCTACTTTTTCGATGCTGTCTCCATAAACGACTGCAGGAGGATTTGTAAAGCCTGCGTTTGCGAATGTTACGGTTCTGTTCCTTGTATTAATTACCGCTGCAAGTATTGTAATATATGTCTCAGTAGCAATATTGAACTTGGAAAACTCTTTAAAAGCGCTTTCAAGTAGTAAAGCAGGACTTTTTTCTTCCCTGTTAAGCATCGAGTAAAGGAACATGGTGAACATTGATGAAGTAATGCCATGCCCAGCAACATCGGCGATAATAAAGGCCGTGTTGTTCCTGTCAATCCTGTAAAAGTCCAGGAAATCTCCCCCGAGGGTTTCACATGGCTTGAAAATATATGATAAATGGAGAGGTCCAACGTCTTTGTCCGAGGGAAGAAGGCTTGTTTGAAGTCCTCTGGCAATAAGCAGATCTCTTTTCATTTTTTCATACTGCATATAGACGGTGTCTTCAAGCTCAACGATATCTGAAACATCATTAAATATTCCGACAAAGTATTTTTCGTCCCCGTAATTAAGGGGTTTTATTTCCATGCTAAGCTGCTTCTTGACAATTTTATCATTAATTATAAACTCTTTTTCAATTACCTTCCGGCCGCTTTCCCTGTTCTCATTAATAGCCTTTTCCATATGCTTCCTAAGAATACATTTAACGCAATGATCGGTCTCTCCGCACAGTTTTTTATCGTTGGCGAAAACACATCCGAAGGCATTACCGGGCAGCTTTCCTATGATTTCATTTTCGGTTCTGCTAAATAATGTGGAAAATGAGTCGTTGAAGCTCTGTATGGTCATATTTTCATCTACGACAAAAATAGGTGTTACAGCCACCTCCATCAGCTTTTGCAAAAATTGTTTTGACTCCCTGAGCCTGTCTATGTTCATATTCTCTAATAACCCGGCCTGTATATTCTTCTGTCAAGCGACCAGATTTTTTCTGTTACTTCACCCGGCATTACAGACTTATAATGCTGTTCAAAATCATAATTCCTTGCATCAATCAAATCAATGTAGTGCAGCAGTTCTGCTTCAAGGAACATCGGGGGTTTCGGACTTCCGTATTCAGGCAGGTTGTGGTGACTTAGTATCATGTGCTTTATGAGCATGCATATTTCATCATTCAGCTCGAACTCAACCTGTTTCCTGTCAACTAGGGCAATCCCCATTTCTATATGGCCCAGCAGCTGTCCTTTTATAGAATAGTCGGCTATCCCGAGTTCTGTTGAATCCAGCTCCTCAAGCTTCATTACATCATGAAGCAAAACGCCTGTGTACAGCAAATCTGTATCAATATTCTCATAAACCTCAGAAAGTTTTTCAGCCGTTTTCAGCATTGTTGAAACATGATATAAGTACCCGCTGCGGATAGCATGATGAAGGGCTTTGGCCGCCGGATAATATACCAGTTTTTCTCTGTAATCGGAATATATCGATGTTACAAGCTTCTTCATATCACTATTATCGATTTTTTCAATGAAAGATTCTACAATAGCAATCATTTCTTCCGGAGTAAAGGGTGCCGCAGGTATAAATTCAGCAATCCGGGCCTGGACATCCGGCGGTGCCAACCTGATTCCGTTTATATTCAGCTGGACTTTGGTCTGCCATATGCCTACCCTCGTGTTTACCAAATATAGCTTATTGGGTTTTAACCGCGCCATATCTTCATTCGAAGCATCCCATTTCTTAGCACCGGCTTCTCCAGTGTCATCCATCAGTATGATATCTATGTAATACTTACCGGCATTGGTCTTTTTCATAACCGCTTCCTTAAGTATATAAGTTCCGTCGCAGATCATCCCGTCTTTCAAATCTATAATTTTGACTCCATCCATTGCCATGTTAATCCTCCTCGTCTTCTCCCGTAAAAACAGAATACAGTATTTTACGTTTTAATACAATTTCATCTTCTTCGTTGGTTCTGTGTCCTTTCAGCGCCTTAATATCAGTCTTATAGACCTCCCCAATGGGGCTGCCGCCGAGGATATGTATATTATCAGCCATCATCAGCGCTTCCTCTAGTTCATGAGTTACAAAGAGTACCGTCCGCTTGTCCTCTTCCCATAATTTTAGGAATTCTGATGTCAGTTCCTTCTTTAACTTCATGTCAAGAGCCTTAAAAGGCTCATCCATGAGGAGTATATCGCCCGGGTAAGCAAACGCCCTTGCAATCGATAACCTCTGCTTCATTCCCCCGCTTAGTTGCTGCGGGTAAAACTCAGCGAAATCCTGAAGTCCGGTAATTTTAAGGTATTTATCTATTCTCTCATTCCATCCCGTCAATCCGCTGTCCTCAAGGACATATTCCATGTTCCTCCTGACATTATACCAGTTTAATAACCTTGGTTCTTGGAAAATGTATGAAAATGTGCTGTTGTCAACACCCGATATTTCCCCGCCTGAATAATCCGTCAGCCCGGAAATAATATTGAGCAATGTGGTTTTCCCGCATCCTGATTCACCGAGTATGCAGTTGATAACATTATCATTGAAATCAATTGAAAAATGATCAAACACCCTGTGGTAACCATATTCCATATCAAGATTTTTTATACTAATCGCCATTTGCCGGCGCTCCTTCACTTTTATTCCTGAAAGCAAGTTTCAGCAGCTGCTCGAGGATGTAGCTTAACACCAGTATGATGAAAGTCCAACCGAATACCTCAACCGGTTCAAGATATATTTTAGCATCATACAGTCTTGAGCCTATGCCATAATCAGGACTAGCCAGTACTTCCGCAGCAACTGTGACTTTAAATCCTAAACCAAGGCATATGTTTGCTGCTGAATAAAAATAAGGCTTTGCTGATTCCAGGTAAATTCCTCTGATTACCCTGCTTTTTCGAACTTTATACAGTTTTGCCATAGCTAGAAGATTGTCATCTGTATTAGCGATTCCTTCCCTTATATTACTGTAAATAATAGGAAAGCACATTAAAAAGCAAATAATAATCGGAACAGTTGCAAATTTAAACCAGATCATGGCTAGAATAATAAAGGACATGACCGGGGTAGACTTGATAACCGTCACTATCGGTTCCATGATATCCGCAAACCCCTTTTTTATACCTGCCGCTACCCCCAGGACCAATCCAAGTAAGAATGAGGCCGCGAGTCCCGCCAATATCCTGAATAGTGACGTTAGGACAGTCTGCAGAAATCCCTCGCCGGATATGATATTCCCAAACAGGGCTTTAAGCGTTTCCACAGGACCCGGAAACTTCAGCGAGTCATTTATGATAATGGCTGCAACAAACCATATTGCAAGCCATATTAAAACTGCCAGGAGTTTTATCCATCTTTTTTTCATAAGCACATTTTACCATTATAGTCAGAATCAAAAAACCCCCTCATGACGAGGGGGCGATTAAATTTGTCACGGAACAAAATAGAAATCGTCGCCCGGTATGGATCCTCCGATGGATTTAGGTTCAAAATCAAGTAAGATTCCATAGAAACTGCTCAGCATATCCTTTGAATCTTGTGAATAGAAATATTTAATATTACTTGCCGGTATTGCTCTAACGGCTGTATCTGTGTCAGGTAGTATGCCGAAATCAACAATTAGTTCAGCTGCATCTTCGGGATTACTATTCACCCACTCTATGGATTCTTTGTATGCTGCCAGAAGTGCTTCTACTTCCTTGGGATAAGTTTCTGCAAATTCAGCTGTTGATATGATACATCCCATTGCCAACTCGCTTCCTTCAGGTGCGGCACTTTTCCATTCCACAGTCAGATCTACAGCCAGTTCCGTGTTTGCATTTTTACCTGTTACTATTGTAACGAACGGCTGGGGCAGCAAAACAATTTTAGCATCACCGGTGATTGCCAGGGTGGCAACCTCACTGTGCTCAGATCTATATTCAATCTGCACATCTTCGCCGGGCACAAGTCCATTGGCTTCGAGAAGATAATCAAGGACATATTCAGGGACAGTTCCCTTTCCCGATGTTACCAGCGTCTTGCCTTTCAAATCAGCCAGTGATTCGATGTTTTCAGATTTATCTGCAACTATATGTAAAACCCCCAGTGTATTTACCGCAAGCATCCTTATATTGCCTTCTGTCTTATTAAAAAGTACAGCAGCAAGGTTCGTAGGAACCGCTGCGACGGTCACTTCACCATTAAGAAGGCCGGCAGTTATTAGGTCAGGAGCAGACACGATATCATATTTGATATCAACAAGGTCAGAAAGCGGTTCAAGCTCGTTAAAAACCTTAACCATTCCCATTGATGTCGGTCCCTTAAGCCCAACTATATTTGCAGTCATAGCAACCCGTTCGCCAGCATACTCCTTGGGAGTATCGGTTGGTGAAGGGTTCATAGTTGGCTCGGGCGACGGGCTCTTATCAGCCGTGCCACCTGTACATGCAGTCAATGTAAATATTAATGCCAATATTATGGAAATTACAATTATTGATTTTTTATTCAAAACAGTACCTCCTGTTTTTATGCTGGTATTTTACCCTATAGCAAACCATTTAACACCAACTATGACAAATTTTTAACAAACTTCACTACTTTTAGCAAAACACAGCCGCTGACAGGCACTCACTTAATCATCCATCGGCTGTTTGAATGAATTAATCTAACTGAGATAATCTGTATTCATAAGAACTAGAATTAAGATAAGTGTTATCCAGTGACTGCCAGAAAGCGGAGCAGTAAACCAGTATGTCGCCAGTTCCTCGTTCTTCCCTTGCATAGAAATTCGAGAATGTTACATCCTCATACTGATGGGATTCCTTTTTAATAAACTCATATTTTGTATCTTTTCTTAGTTTTAGGGTTTTTATATCAATTTCAGTAATGCATAATGGATTCCTCGGCATATTGGCCCGCGAATTTTCTTCGCAGATATTACCAATCCAGTAGAATTTTCCGTTGCTGTGCTTAATTATCATTGAGCAGGATGAAGGAGAATGAAATTTTTCTCCATCGGTGTATGTCCACGGCTGCGGTCCTGTAAATTTATGTCCTCCGTCCTCTGAAACAGCATACCAGCGGTATCCGGGTATTTTACACTCAGGGTCCTTAATGCCGCCGTTGCTGCCGCGGCAGACCATCAGAATCCTACCGTCTGGCATTTCCATGACAGCAGGTTCAATTGCACCCCTCGTGGATGTTTTAGGATCTCCTTCAATCTTATCAGATATAGCAAACCACTCTATCTCACCATTTTCTAAAAACCTGCCGTGCAGCACTACACTGTATTGATATGTATATCCACCGCCGGGGTTATAAATTTCACCATTTTCATCAAAATAAGTGCATTGAACTGCTTGCAGGATTGTTCCGTCTTCCCTGACAATGGGTTCACATGGCCAGTCGCCGACCATAAAATTATTTTTCCCGATGTATACTCCGGTTATAGGATGCAATTCGTTAAAATCACCTGTCATTACAACTGGTTTCTCGAATTTGAACGTCCTGCCGCCGTCTTCTGACATTCGGTAATACAGTTGCCAGCTCTTCAGTCCGTCTTCCGGTCTGTCACCTGGCAAAAGACCTTTATTATAAAACATATAGAAACGATTCGACTTTCTGTCAATAGCCGTTAGTTTAAAATATTTAGTCATCATACCCTCAGAAACTGCCCATCGGGTTATATCCGGTTTAGGTTTGGAGTAGCTTCTGCCACCGTCAGTAGAAAACTGTATGGTTGAGTCTTTGAAAGTATCAGATCTTCCGATATATGTACTGTATTTTATTAAGTCTCCATTCAAAGAACAGTAAGCCGCCATGCTCATGACACCAGTTCTTTCATCAGGTTGTTCAGTAAACAGTTTCTTATCTATTAGTTTCATATTCAGTTCATCCTTACCCTATATTCATATGCATCCGAACCGAAAACATTGTCCGGATCAACATGAAAGGCTGTCATATAAACCAGTACATCCCCTGTAGCTTTTTCTTCCCGTGCATAAAAGTTTGAGAATGTTGTTTCCTGACTCTGCCCTTCTTCTACATCAGCAATAATGCAAAGTTCTTCTTTTTTCAGCAATAACGAACCGGGATCAACTTCAGCTATGTACAATGGGTTTCTCGGCATATTCGCCCTGGAGTTCTGCTTATTGATATTCCCGAGCCAGTAGTATTTCCCATTTGAATGCTCCAGTAACTGGGAACAGGATGACGGAGAGTAAAATCGCATGCCATCCGTATAAGTCCAAGGTCTCGGTTTGCTGAAAGTCCTGGCACCATCATCTGAGATGCTGTACCATCTGTAACTGGGAATCTTGCATTCAGAGTCCTTCGTCCCCCCATTGCTCCCGCGCATGACCATGAGTATCCTGCCGTCCTTAAATTCAATAATAGTGGGTTCTATAGCTCCCCTTGTTGATTGCTCAGGATTATTTTCAACTGGATCTGTCATATAAAACCATCGGATATGGTCGTTATCAAGGAATTCCCCATGTATCACAGCAGAATAGTGATAGGTATAGCCGCCGCCCGGATTGTAATAACTGCCGTCTTCGCCTACCGGGGTTATCTGTACAGGCAGAAGTATATGCCCGTTCCCGGATTTATCTTTTTGGTATTTTGTAACAATGAGAAGTTCTGTTCTGTCGCCCATCATCAGGCTGTTCTTGCCGGTCCAGACACCATCAACTGGATGATTTTTATCATAGTCAGCACCATCCATGATTACCTGTTCTTCTATCATGTTAGTTCTGCCTCCGTCAGCTGATACAGAATACCAAGTACTCCAGTGCTTCAGACCCTCAATCGGGTCATCCGTCGGCAGCACTCCCTTTATCTTCATTGAATAAAGTTTACCTTTGTGAACAATGGAATTCCTGAAATAATATCTTTCGGTTCCTGTATCGGTTTTTCTTCCGGTTACAATTGTTTTTGGTTCACTCCAGGTCCTGCCCTCATCCTTAGAAAATTTAACATATGATATTTCTGTTGTATCCGATCTCGCAATGTATGAATAGAACATCATTAAAGTTCCGACGTCATCTGTTTCGAATATGAAACTGTAGACGCCGGTGCGTTCCTCTGGTTTTTCCATTATTTTTCTTTTACCTATGAAATCCGGCATTTTATCCCCCTATAATTTTCAAGAATTCTTCTTCATCAATTATTGTTACACCCAGGGTCTGCGCCTTGGTCAGCTTGCTGCCTGCCTCGCTGCCCGCCAGGACATAGTCCGTCTTCTTGGAAACAGATGATGATGCCTTGCCCCCATTGTCTTCTATTAGTTTTTTAGCTTCATCCCGCTTCAACGTTGGCAGCGCACCTGTCAATACAACTGTTTTTTCAAGCAAAACACCCGATTTTTTAACTCCGTAGTCTGAAGATGCCATATCAACCCCGGCTTCCTTGAGACGTCCCAGCAAATGAGTCGTCTGGGGATTGGTAAAAAAGCTTATTATACTATTTGCCATAATATCACCGACCTCATCTATTACAATCAACTCTTCATGCGACGCTTTTCCAAGGGCATCAATGTCAGAAAAACTCTTTGCAAGAAGCTTGCCTGCCCTACTCCCCACATGCCTAATACCGAATCCCACTAATAGTCGCGCAAGACCGTTGCTTTTTGATAAATCAATCGATTCTATCAGTTTATCAACACTTTTCTCTCCCAGGCCTTCGAGAATTACCATGGAATCTCTCTTTTCATGCAGATAAAAGATATCTCCTATTGTTGAAATAAGCTCTTTTTTAATAAATAAGTCGATAAGCGATGGTCCCAGACCATCAATATTCATAGCAGGTTTTGAACAAAAATGCACTATGCTCCTAAACTGCTGCGCCGGACACTCAATACCAGTACACCGGTAAGCCGCCATGTTCTCTTCACGCCCCACCGGAGAACCGCAGGCAGGGCAGGAATTGGGCATAACAAATTCTTTCTCACTACCGTCGCGTTTTTCTTTAATAACCTCTACGACTTCAGGTATGATGTCCCCTGCTTTTTGGATAATTACGTGGTCGCCGATCCTGATATCTTTTGAAGTTATGAAATCAATATTGTGCAGTGTCGCCCTTGAAACATTGCTTCCCGACACTCTCACAGGCTCCAACTCTGCATTAGGTGTTAATACCCCGGTGCGGCCGATCTGTACAAAAATATTTTTAAGTATTGTCTCTTTTTGTTCCGCCGGATACTTATATGCTACCGCCCAGCGCGGATTCTTTGATGTAGAGCCAAGTTCTTCCCTCTGGGTCAAGTCGTTGACTTTTATTACAGCACCGTCAATTTCATAGGAATCATTACCCCTGAGATTACCAATCTCATCAACGGCTTTTATTACTTCATCGATTTTATTGCAAATGTAGTATCCGGGGCTGACTTTAAATCCAACTGCTTTTAGAAATTCCAGACTTTCCGAATGGGTAGAAAACTCCCTGCCCCTTACCTGCTGAACATTAAACACAAATATTGAAAGATTGCGTTCAGCTGCAACCCTCGGATCTAACTGCCTCAGCGAACCTGCTGCGGCATTCCTTGGATTTGCGAATATTTTATCTCCCAGCACTTCCTGTTTTTCGTTCAATTCAAGAAAATCTCCTACAGGCAGATAAACTTCACCACGCACTTCAAGAAACTCCACATCTTCCCTGAGCCTTAGAGGTATGCTTTTTACCGTCCTGAGGTTTGCTGTAATATCTTCCCCTACCAGACCGTCACCCCTGGTTGAACCACGGGTCAAAACACCATTCTCATATTCCAGAGAAACAGAGAGTCCGTCGATTTTCTGTTCAACAACATACTCATACTCATCCAGGGACTTTTCAATCCGCTCATCGAATTTCCTAAGCTCATCTATAGAGAATACATCCTGAAGGCTCTGCATAGGTACTTCATGGCTAACTTTTTTAAACCCTTTTATAGGTTCGCCGCCTACCCTCTGTGTAGGGGAATCCGGCGTTATCAATCCGGGATGCATCTCCTCAAGCTGTTCGAGTTCTTTTAACAGCATATCGTATTCCCTGTCCTGTATTTCCGGATCATCCAGCACATTGTACTTATAGTTATGATAATTTATGAGTTCCCTTAATTCTTTTATACGTTTTTCATCCATAATGCCACCGCTTTTTCAAAGATTTCATCTATTATGAATTCTTCAGATAATATTCAAGCCACAGGAAAATACGCTGATATACCGATTCCAAACTCTGATATAAGTTCGAAATTACTGTTTATAATTTTCGTATCCCAGTCTTTCCACATGTATATTCCTACATCGAAGCCTAGTAATTACAGCTCGTTTTCATATGTGTAACGGCACTAAGATTCTCACTAAAATTATACCACAGCAGCAGTACTGTTTTATGCCATAACTATTTGATTTTATGATTGTCAACTGCCCCGCCTTTTGTTATAATACTCATCACGGGGGATTAGCTCAGCTGGTTAGAGCGCTTGCTCGACACGCAAGAGGTCACTGGTTCGACTCCAGCATCTCCCACCAAAATAAAAAGACTTTCGCAAGAAAGTCTTTTTTATTTTAGAATGAACATCACTGTTAAGTCCGAATTTTAAGTAACCAATCTCTTTTCTCCCTCAAGCTCAGTAATTTCTTTTATATTCTGGGTAAATTCTAGGGTCCCCAAATATTTCCCCTCATCATCCCTAACGGCAAAATACCTGATATAAACGAATTTTCCGCCCATTCTTATCCAAAAATCTTCACTATCCTTTTTCCCGGATTTCAAATCTGCGACCAGTTGTTCTACAATATGCACACTTGCCGGAGGGTGGCAATTACTCACTTCCCTGCCGATTATTGTCCGGGGCCTTGGGAATATGCGTTCGGTGCCTTCTGAAAAGTATTTTACCCTATCATTCGCATCAACGAACGTTATGTCAACCGGCAGCATATTCAGCATTTTCTTCAGCTCCAGCTCAGTAAGAGCTCCTGCTCCCAGGTTTACAATACCTGAAACTACTGCAGCAACCCCGGGTTTTACCACTGCTCCAGACCGTTCCCAGATGTCTTCAACCTCAATATAGGAAAATCCTATTTCGCCACTGCTTTCTTTAATCTCCAGCCATTCCTCTTCAGAAAAGGTTTCAAGCGTCATGGGTACAAGTATTTTGTCCTCTTTATAGATCATCTCGGATATTTTCTTAAGAGTTGCCAGGACATCGCCGGCTTCATTACCATCAGCAAGGTTTCTGATCAGGGTTTTCAATTCAGTCCTGACTTCATCATCAATAGCCCACATCACCTTTGGCGGTCCTGTTATATCATGTTTTTCGAGCAGTGAAAATATAAGATTCTCTTTCCTGGAATAATGTTTATCAATCTCCTGAAGGATTTCAAGGTGTTTTAGCAACATTACTGTATCATTGCTAAGCGCGGAGGCTTTTGCAAAATCAACCCTTTTTTCAATCTCTCTGTTCTCAAGCATGAAACTGTGGACAGGATGTCCGGGGGTTTTCTCATCATGCTCTTCATTATGGATTTCCTCAATCGATCCTTTGAAAACAGCTGCATGCACATCACAAAGTTTCTGTATATTTTCAACAGGCATTCCATCACTGATCAACGCTTGCTCCATTTCAGAAATTTCCCTTGCGCTGACATCACTAAACTGAGACTCAAAACGCTGCTTCACATCATCAAAATCCACCCCATTATGTAATTCCAGAATCAGTTTTTTCAACAATTGTTGTCTTTTTTCCCTATTATTTATTAATTCACTCATATGTTTCTCCTTTGAAATCATTTTAAATATCGGAGTAAGTATACATATTAGTTACCCATAATTCAGTAACTTATGTTACGGATATAAATTATACTATGGCTATATATTGTCAATAATCCGGATATGCTATAGGATGTGATTATGAAAAAGGTATTATTAATCGCCACAGGTGGGACAATAGCAGCCATATCAACTGACTATGGCCTTACCCCTGCAATATCAACTGATGAACTCATCGGGTATGTGCCTGAAATCCATGATATATGCGATTTGGAGGCTATCCAGCCCATCAATGTGGATAGTACTAATATACAGCCCGAAGAATGGTGTGTACTGGCGAAAATCATAAAGGATAATTATGATAAATATGACGGATTTGTCATTACCCACGGAACAGATACCATGGCATATACATCTGCAATGCTCTCATACTTGATCCAGAAATCCATAAAACCGATTGTCATAACCGGCTCACAGAAACCTATAACAATGGACATCACCGACGGCAAGATGAATCTTCTTGATTCTGTGCGGTATGCATGCAGCGGAAATCCCGGGGTCTATATAGTTTTCAACGGTAAAGTCATTATCGGCACAAGAGCCCGAAAGACTAAAACAAAAAGCTATGATGCGTTTGAAAGTATAAATTATCCTACCGCTGCACTAATTAACGGATCGAGGATTACTAATTTCTATAGATGTGCTCCAAAAGATAGCGAAACTGAATTTTATACTGATCTTTTCCCAAATGTATTTCTCCTTAAACTCTCCCCTGGAATGGAACCCGATGTACTGGATTATATCAGCGATAAATACCAGGCAATTGTTATCGAAAGCTATGGTACAGGGGGAATCCCCTTCGCTGACAAAAGGAACTTTCTTAAAAAGCTCAAAGCAGCTACTGAAAAAGGGAAATTTATTGTAATTGCAACTCAGGTAATGCTTGAAGGCAGTGACCTCGGCGCATATGAAGTAGGCTCAAAAACCCTTCAGTATAATGTCCTGCAGGATTATGACATGACGATTGAATCCGCCATAACAAAGCTCATGTGGATTCTGGCACTAACAAAAGATTACGATGAAGTGAAAGCTCTGTTTTACAAGACCATCCACGAAGACATCCTTTATACACCTGAATAATTAAACTGAAAAAAACCTAGGTCTTTTTATAGCTGATACATTATTGTGAAAAGACAGCTTTTTTCTTTCTCTTTATTTTGAATTTATTGTAATAAATCTGGAAAAACAGGAATGCGCCCGTAACTGCGAGTGTAAGCATCATTACTTTCTGAACCTTACCTAAAACCGCTCCGATTTCAGGATTCTTATTGATAAGCATGAACCATACTGTCACAACAATGAATAATGGTGTCAAATACCTATGCAGCTTCCTTAAAAATTTTCCGATTTTGTTAATCATATCTTTCTCCTGCAATGTTAATACCATGATTATAAAGAAAACCTTTCTTTACTTCGGTAACAAATGTTACCACTGAAAAATATTTCCAAAAGTCTATTTTTGTTATAATTAGGCAGTTGGTAAAATGCTATCCAAAGAACCATTTATTGCTTCCATTAAAAAACGGCTGCAAATGCAACCGCTTTTGTATATGGTTAGTCAAATTTCTGCTAAAAGTACAATACACAGCCCGGCAACTTGCATTTTCGTACAATTTCCGACGCTTATTATGGACATAAATGACCTTTTACAGGCTTTTCAGCTCAGTCAGCCTGCGAATTACTTCCTCATGCATTCTGGCATATTTACCAAGTTTTTCTTTTTCCGCTTCAACGAGTTCTGCAGGAGCCTTGGCTATGAAATTTTTATTTTCAAGCTTACCTTCAGCCCTTTTCATTTCCTTTTCAAGTTTTCCTGCCTCGCTTTCAAGCCTTGTTGTTTCTTTCTCGATATCAATCAAGTCTGCAAGCGGCATGAAAGCTGTCGCCCTGTCTATCACCACAGACACAGCATTTCCGGGTATGTCCTTTTCATCGGCCTGAACTGATATTGATGAAGCACCGGCCAGCTTCACAAAATATGCTTCAGCAGATTTTAGAATATTCCTGTCAGCCTGTGCTTCAGCGGCAAAGATGATATTAGCTTTTCTTGAAGGCGGTACATTCATATTTGCCCTTGCATTTCTAATACCCCGTATGGCATCCATGACCATTCCCATGGCTTTTTCCTCAGCACCATAATTCAACGCTTCATCATTTTCCGGCCATTGAGAAATCATTATACTTTCATCCGATCCGAGCAAACTGAGGTAAATTTCCTCAGTAACAAACGGCATAAAAGGATGAAGCAGTTTCATTGAATCTCCAAGGACCTTGTTCAACACATACTGAGCCTCAATTCTACCGTCACTATCCCTATCATACAGACGCGGCTTAACAAGCTCTATATACCAGTCGCAGAACTCTTCCCAAATAAACTCATAAATTTTCTGAAGACCTATGCCCAGTTCAAATTTTTCAATATTTTCAGTAACGGCTTTCACGGTCGAATTTAAACGTGAAAGTATCCACTTATCTGCATCGGTGAAGTTCTCTTCCATTATAGAAGCAAAATCAGGATTCTCATCAAAATTCATCAGAACAAACCTGGCTGCATTCCAGATTTTATTTGTGAAATTACGCCCGGCCTGAAGTTTTTGGTCTGACAATCTAAGGTCATTTCCCGTAGAATTCCCGATGGTCAGTGCATATCTAAGGGCATCTGTGCCATAATGTTCAATTACATCGAGCGGATCGATTCCATTTCCAAGTGATTTGGACATTTTCCTGCCCAGCTCATCTCTCACCAAACCTGTAAACATAACATGCTCAAAAGGTTTTTCGCCCATATGTTCAAGGCCGGAGAAGATCATCCTGGCAACCCAGAAGAATATAATGTCGTATCCGGTAACCAGTACATTGGTAGGATAGAAATATTTCAATTCCGGTGTTTCATCCGGCCACCCCAATGTTGAGAAGGGCCACAGCGCTGAGCTGAACCAAGTATCCAGGCTATCCTCGTCCTGCCTTATGTCTATTCCGCCGCACTTGCTGCATTTTTCAGGGTTTTCATCTGCAACTATAATTTCCCCGCAGTCCTCGCAATAATACGCAGGAATTCGATGTCCCCACCACAATTGTCTTGAAATGCACCAGTCTTTGATATTTTCCATCCAATTTAAGTATGTCTTAATGAACCTTGCCGGTATAAAATCGACATCTTTGGAGACAACCGCTTCAATGGCCGGTTTTGCCAAACCATCCATCTTAACGAACCACTGCAGGGAAACCATCGGTTCTATGACTGTATCGCACCTGTAGCAAGAGCCTACATTGTGGATATGCTTCTCGATTTTGTCGAGTAATCCTAATTCTTCAAGATCACTGACAATAGCTTTTCTGGCTTCATATCTATCCATGCCTCTATATTTCCCTGCATTTTCATTCATTGAAGCATCATCTGCTATAACTTTAATGATTTCAAGATTATGCCTTTCGCCTATTTCAAAATCATTAGGATCATGGGCAGGGGTAACTTTGACCATGCCTGTACCAAAATCCATTTCAACATATTCATCGGCTACGACAGGAATCTCCCTGTTCATCAGCGGCAGTATTACCATCTTCCCTACAAGGTGGTTATATCTTTCGTCATCCGGATGAACGGCAATCCCCGTGTCGCCAAGCATGGTTTCAGGACGTGTGGTCGCAACCGTAATATATCCGCTTCCGTCAGCCAGAGGGTATTTTATATCCCAGAGTTTCCCCTCTTTTTCACTATATTCAACTTCAGCATCGGAGATTGAAGTATTGCAGTCAGGACACCAATTTATGATTCTTTCGCCTTTATATATAAGCCCTTTTTCATACAACTTAATAAAAACCGCGGTAACTGCTTTGTTAAGGCCTTCGTCCATGGTAAACCTGCGGCGGTCCCAATCACAGGAGCTGCCAAGTTTTTTCAACTGCTCAACAATCCTTGAACCGTATTTATCATTCCATGCCCAGGCCCTTTCAAGGAATCCATCTCGACCGATATCCGCCTTGCTGATGCCTTCTTCCTTCATAGCTTCAACAATCTTTGCCTCAGTCGCAATACTCGCATGATCGGTTCCCGGAAGCCATAATGCAGAATACCCCTGCATTCTTTTGGTTCGTATGATTATATCCTGCAGGGTGTTATTAAGCGCATGCCCCATATGGAGCTGCCCGGTAATATTCGGCGGTGGTATCACTATTGCATATGGCTTTTTATTTTCATCAACAACCGCATGAAAGTATTTTTTATCAAGCCAGTTTGTATAAATCCTGTCTTCAATCTTATGCGGTTCAAAATTTTTCTCAAGTATTTTCATTTCTGCTCCTTATCTGAATACAAATAATATAATCAACATACCGGGGAGAAAAATAATCCCTCCGACAACCTTCACTTTGGCAATGGCCTTCTGAAATTTCAATCTGTCCAAAGTCTCTTTGTCAGTTTCAAGGTTCACTTTCTGCTTTTCAGCCATTCCCCTTGCTTTAACAATAGGTTTGGCAGCAAAGACAATTACAGCTCCGCCAACGGCCAGCAGTCCTCCTAATATTTTCAAAAATAAATCCATAATCTTCTCCTTCGTTCAATCATCCCACGGATGATTGGGTGTTTTCGTCCAAATAAATAAGCTTTTTCATCCATTGGACGAAAAAGCTTCGCGGTACCACCAAATTTAATCTCCGTACTTATACGGAAACACTCATAGCCTTAACGGAACCAGCGCCATGAACTACATTACTTTCATCCATAGGACTCGCGGGCGACCTTCTCCTGCATTACACCCGGAAGCATCCCACCGCCGCCTCCTCTCTCTTGGGCTCCTGCCGGGTACTCCTCCCGGTCTTCATCGTTAATATAATTATACGTATTAAAGTTTCTTTGTCAATCACAACCCATTAACTGTACACGCTATCCAACGGATGTCGTGACATTATTTAATCAAGGCCTTCCGTCAAGCACCCTGCCGTCCCCGGTTGAAAATTGGTTGGAGTAAGGATAAAAATGTTTTTCCTTTGACATTATAGGAGTTGCCGACACCCTCTCCTGGTACTCATCGGGTTTCCAAAAGTCCTTCACAATGGTCCTATATTCGGATACCAGGGCTTCATAACCGGCTTCTGATGAGAGGTTCTTCACCTCACCCGGGTCCTGTGAAAGGTCGTAGAGTTCTTCGCTGTCATCAATATAATAACAATACTTATAATTCCCTGTCCTGTACATACACCCTGCAATATGTGTTGCCCTTAACACAGCACTTTCGCTGAAAATTCCTTTTCTATCAGGAGCTTTACCTTCCTTTAATAAAGGTACCAGGCTGAGGCCTTCACAAGATGATGGAGTTTCAATGCCTGCGCTATCGCAGATAGTAGGAAATATATCCAAAAGCCCTGAAATTGTGTCGGTAAATGAACCTGGTTTAACAACACCCGGCCAGCGAAGGACCATCGGAACTTTTGCAGAAGCTTCATAGAAAAGCGTTTTCTGCCACGTTCCGTGCTCAGCTCCCATTTCACCATGGTCGGATGAATATATTACTATGGTATCGTCATGGTACCCAAGGTAATCAAGCACATCTATTATTCTACCAGCTGCATCATCCACCCATTCAACGCATCCGTAATATGATTCAAGTGCTCTCAATTGGATATCATGGTCTTTACCATAATGATGACCGGTTTCATTGTGGGCAATACCCTCCCGAATGAACTCAATATTGCTCTCCATCAGGTTTTCATTGCCTTCAGGCAACTTAAGTTTTCCTTTATATTTGTCAAAGAATTTTGCAGGGGGTCTAATCGGAAAATGGGGTTTGTCAAAATGCACACTGAGTAGAAAAGGCTGTCTGCTTCCACCGCTTTTGTGAAGCTGAAGCCATTTGGATGCCTCGGCTACGCATATCTCAGTCTGGGTAAGCTCAATCGGTATCTCAGACGGTCCTGAGTTTCCGAGGACATCGCCGAGTCCGTTGATTCCGAATTCAGGCTTGCGCTCCGGATCAGGCTGATGCCCCTGGCCATAAAGGTCTCCGTAAGGCCGTTGCTGATATCCATGGTACTGTTCTCCGTTAAAATGCGATTTCCCTATCAGGCATGTCCTGTAGCCGTTTTCAGACAATGTCCTTGGCAAGGTGGTTATATTAGCCTGCATTATGTGCATATTGTCATATATCCCGGTAGTCCTTGAATACTGACCGGTTATCATTGATGCCCTGCTTGGAACACAAAGCGGGTTCTGACAATACATATTGCTAAATATGATTCCCTGGGCAGCCAGCTCATCAAGCCTAGGCGTATTGATGTATTTGTTTCCACCGAACCCCGTAACATGGGGGCTATGCTGGTCAGACACTATGAATAATATATTTGGTTTTTCTTTCATTAAAATCCTCAAATTGTATACGATGAATATTCCATGTCAAGGCTTTCTGCCACTGCAAGGTTTGTCAGCCTGCCCTCAAAGGTGTTCAGACCTTTTGACAGGGGTTTATTCCTTTCAAGGGCTTCCATACCTAAATCAGCCAATTGAAGGATATACGGCAGTGTAGAGCCCTCAAGGGCCTTAGTTGAAGTCCGCGGGACAGCCCCCGGCATATTAGCCACCGAATAGTGTACTACACCATGTTTGACATAGCTTGGATTTTCGTGGGTGGTAACCCTGTCGATGGTTTCAACAGACCCTCCC
>Ga0233412_10000248_pt1 | contig 32073 bp, 60 predicted proteins | sample Na_anoxic_4_MG_FD_180667 | JGI IMG/M metagenome (GOLD analysis project Ga0233412, IMG submission 180667) | Seawater microbial communities from Saanich Inlet, British Columbia, Canada - Na_anoxic_4_MG | ecosystem: Environmental > Aquatic > Marine > Inlet | place: Canada: British Columbia... | reverse complement strand
TAGAAATTGGAAATCTGAATAATGCTTATTAAATAAATTACAATACAAAAACACTTGAACATCATATCCGTACTTCTTTGCACTATAAGGAAATGATTTTATATCACTTGTTGTCTTAATATCGCAGATTCTATTCTCACCTAATATATCAGCTTTACCACGAAATGGCATACCCATAACATTTCCAATAACAGGAACTTCAAATTCGCAATCTGTTAACATTTGCATTGCTTTTTCATTCTTAAAAACTGCATCTGCTACTCTCTCTGCATCGTTCCTTTCTTTCTTTGTGTAAACTGTACCAAACTCTGCCTTTGCTTCTTTGTATGCTTTTGAGTTTTTACTCAATACATCTACAAAATGAAATTGCTCAAATTTATCTGGCTCTAAAATTAATGTGTGTAATAAGGTTCCGTCTCTTAATGGTTGAGATTCTTTATTACCATATTTATTTACATAGTAATATTTCTTTGGACTATCTACAAGCAACTTAATACTACTACTGCTTAATGCTAATTCATTAAGTTCTCCGTAATAGAAATTGTCATCATACATTTTTTTAAGCAACTCATCTTTTTGGTATTCTATACCGTCTAATAATTTAATTTTACTCATTGTCTTTAAATTTTAAATATTCTTGTATTTCTCCTTCAATCGACATATAACACATTTGGCATTCGTGTGGCGATGATTCTCCTTGCTCAATTTCATCTAGTGCTAATTGAAACAAATCTTTTATCTCGTTTTCTAATGCAGGAAACTCTTGTATCATTCCCAAGCAATAATCTGCTAATTGCTTTATACTCATAACATTGATGCTTCAAAACAAGTTCCACTACAAACACTACCCTCTCTCTCAACAGGTGTGCCACATTCTGTGCATTCAAATTCTTTATCGTCTTCGTATGCAGGGTTTCCGTAATTCAAATAATCATCATTCATAATTTTATCTTTTAAATTAAAATACTTTTTTAAATTTTACTAATTCTTTCTTAACAGATTCTAATTCTTCTTCTGCTTTCCTTGCTCTCAATATAGCTCTATTCCTATCTTCTCTATATTGGCTCATTGCTTTATCATACATTTTCCTATCGACCTGTAAACTATTTACATAAAAAAAAATTCTCGCTATTGCTTTTGACATTTCTGTTAAGGTAGGAGTTTCCTTTTTCTTACATTGGTCAAGAATAAGAGTACTCAACATATCAATATCTGTCAAGTACTCCATATCTTTTAATAAGTCAATTTTAGCGAACATCTGTGTAGTCTTCTAAAAGTTCTGCTTCTGCTCTAATCACTTCTAGCTTCTTGCTAAACAAGTCAATTAAAACTTGTGCTTTCTCTAATTTCTGCGTATGGTAATCTAAATCCCACATTGCATCTTTCAACTCTTTCTCGTAAATCGTAATGACATTTTCATTCATAATATTTGTCTTTTAAAATTAATAATCCTTAAAGGTAAGTTTTTATATTAACTTATACAATATTTTTAATAACTATTTTTTATGCTTTTCAAGATAATCATCCCAAACACCTTTTTTACTTTTGCTCGTAACATCAACTATACTAGCTTCTGATTCAGGTAATAGGTAAACTTCTTTTTTTATTTTATTTCCATTCCAAAAAGTTTGTGTAGGACAATTTTTAGTTATAATATCAAGTTCTTCTAATTTATCTAACCAAAACCAATAGCTTCCTTTGGGGTCTGATACAAAATATATTTTTACAACATCTTTTGGTAAAGACATTAATGCATCATATTTTTTCTTTTCAAGCATTTTAGTTTCGTAGTGTTTTTTTCTAAACTTCATTTCTACAACGCATTTGTTTCTTTTTGGAGTGTATCCTGCTGCATCATAGCAAAGGTTTTTATCTCCAACCCATTCCAACTTCCAATTATCAAAAGTGTTTAAAAATAATACAAACGCTTTTTCAAATTTATTTGTTTTAGTTATTTGATTCATATAAGTCATCTATTTGTGCAATCCATTGTTTTATAACTTTTGGGTTGCACGTACAAGGTTTATAAAATTTGTGTTTAAAATACTTTGAATGTAATTGACAAACTAACTCAAATTGTTTTTGGCTTAACGTATTTTTTACTGTTGCTTTAAATTTATACCAATCTTTTTTATCTGCTTCTACCATAGTTCTATATCGTTCCATTTTTCTTGTCTATTTTTACAACCACAATCCTCAATTTCAAATATTGCTTTTATTTTATTTACAATATATTGTATTCCTGTATAGTATGTTATACGTTCTATAAAATCTCCTAGTTTCATTTCAACAAATCTTTAATTGGGTTTAAGTCTTTATTTTTAATTTCGTATGTTCCTGATTTCAGCAACGTATAAGTTCCGTTATCACGATATCTTTTAGTACCTTTTCTAAATTTTTCTGACCTTTCAAGCAATTCTTCTTTTGTTACCCAACCGCAGATAGTTAACTCATAAGTTTTTTTATTCAAAGATGTAAAAATGTATAAGTCACATTTAAAATGTTTTTGTAGTGCGTTAAAGTTGTGTACATAGTCAGGTTTCATATTAACATTTCTACCCATTGTTTTAACATCTACTTTCTTATTATCTAATATAAAATCATATCCACCATCAAACCCTGCTTCTAATGTAGTTTTAACACCGAACGTTTGCTTTGTTACAACTTCTCCTAGTAAACCGATATACTGTTCTGTTTTACTTCCGTCTGCTATACCTCTTTGACCTACATTATTATCTTTTAAAAAATTCCAAACGTAATGTTTACTCTTTTCTGATATCTGTACTCTCATAACTGGTTATTTAAGATTTTTTTTATTTTCTTAACTGTTCTGTATATTGAATAATAATCTATACCTGTTTTTTTGCTTAACTGTAACATAGAATAATTTTCTAAAAAGATAAGTTCATAAATTTTTTGGTCATATACCGCCCAACTTTTTATCTCTTTTTTTATTTTATCTAATTTAGTTTGATATTCAAATGATATGTCTGATATAGATGGTTCATAAAACGAAAGAGTTTCTAAACTTATTTTTTTTGGTTGCTTAACTTTAACTTTATCTAAAAATAAACCTCTTAATACTCTAAAAATAAAATAATAGTTTACTTCCGTTTCATTAAACATTAAAGTTTTATTATACTTTCCGTTCCAAGCATAAACTTTTAAATACATTTCTTGTACTAAATCTTCTGCATCAGTAGTTAGTCCAAATGATTTTGAAATTTGCAACCATTTCTTATGGTCTTTTGATAATATATCTAAAACATTACTCAACTTTTTCTTCTGGTTCTGCTTCTGGCTCTAATCTATTAACAATATGATGTATGCTAATATAAATCTCACCTATTGCTTTTTCTATTCTTTTAAGTCTTTGGTCGGTACTATATTTTTTTGGTGCTTTCATTATATTGATATAACTTTTCTAACTTCTTCTTTTATAGGCTTTTGTAAAATAGGTTCTCCGTTAATTTCAAAACCTACATTTCCTATCATACTTTTTAAAACAATAGGTTCTTCCATTGGGGTAGGTCTTCCACCTGTTTCAATTTCTTTTACTTTTCTAACGTGGATATGACTTTTCATCCAATCGCTTGGGTGTTGTATGTATCTATGTATAACTATAAAATCATCGGCTCTATTTACAAATTTACCTCCACCTTCAACATCTGCCGCCATTGGTGGTATTGGGTGTCCTGTATATTCGTGCCCTATTGCGTGTTTAAATCTTAACGCGGCAGTATTCGCGTGTGCATTTAACCAAATTGAAACATTATTTTTTTTACAAAATATTCTCATTTCTGTTGTTGCTTGATAATCATACTCGTGTCCACCTAGATTTTTTATTATTTCAGAATCTTTTATTAAACTATTATAAGGGTCAATTAATAAACCTTTAAAGTCCCAAGCATCTTTTATACTTGTTGCTAATTCAATTAAACTTCTATAAGTTTGTAAAGTATTATTATCTATAATTTTAAAATAGTCATCTATAAAACTTAAATGTCTATCAAAATCTTCTTTACTTACTTTATTTATTGGTTTTTGGTCTAAAAACTCTACTAACTTTCTTACAATACTATGTGCTTCGTTTTCGCTACTAAATACTAACCACCTTATACCTAGTCTTTTAGCGTATAACAACATTAAATAAAGAATAACTGTTGTCTTACCTACATTTGCGTGTCCTAAACAAACATTGAAATTACCCTCTTTAAACCTTAAAAAATTATCTATTTCAGGAACTCCTATCTTCTTTCCCTCTGTAATTTTTCCTGTTCTTATTAAATTTAGTTTTTCTTTTAAGGCACTACTACTTACTATCATATTTTTGTCTTTTAAAATTCTGTTAAATTTATATTAAATTTTTTTAATAAAGAAACTTTTTGTAAAAAAAAAGGTAGCATTTTAATTTGCTACCTAATTTCTTGCTAAAAATCAACCTTAAAAAAAAGGTAAATCTTCTTCTTGCTCTCTACCTGCTAAATGGTCTTCTACTTTAACTTCCGACTTTGGAGTTGGTTTAAAAGTTGATAACGATGCATACATCTTACCTGCTTTGCTTTCACAAATTTGTATTTTGCCATATCCTTTGTTAGCTTCAAATACATCTTTATAATCAACTAACATTTGTGCTAATTGGTCTACTTTAAAGGCTAATTCCATTTTAACCCATTCTACTTGTCCTTGATTGACAAACATTCCTTGTACTAATTCACTTGATTTACTCATTTCGTTATATTTTTGTTATTTGTGGTTTACTTGATACTGTTTTCTTAAAACTTTCGCTTTCATCTTCTCCAAATACTCCGAGTTCATAAAAACCTGTTAATTTCAAAACTGCTCTACTCATTGCTCGTTTCTCTGCCATTTCAGCAACATACCAACTATTTGTATTACCGTCTTTATATCCCTCTCCTTTTAATGCAGAACCAAACGTTTCTATTATCTTACCGTCTTTTTCCGCACTTGCTTTAAATACTGCAAAGTTAGGTTCACACTTTATTACTTTATAGAAAACATTTATTTGTTCTACTGCTTGTATCTTATCAATACCTTGCCTTGTAATAATTGTGTAGTGTTGATGCTTAAAGAAGTCATCTTTTTCTAAATTATACTTTTTGTACAATTCAATTAATTTGTCTTTTTTCATTCTCTTAAATTTAATGGTTAAAATTCACTTGTTTTGATACCTCTAGTTGTGCTTTTACAAACTCAACTTCGTGTTCTAATTCAATGATACGTTTTTCTAGTGCAGAAATTCTATCATCTTTAAATCGCAATAAATCTTCTTTGTGTGTCATTTAGATTGTCTTTTAAAAATTATACTGTCATAAAGATATGAAAAATATTTAATAAAAAAAAATATAAGACCAAAAAAAAGAGGCTAACAGATGTTAAACCTCCCTTTAAATTTAAAAGACTATGCAATATAAACAAAAATTATAATTCTGCAACCTTTTGTTTGTAAAAATTTATTAAATCAAGTAAATCATTATTATCATATTTTACTATCTTGTGGCTTAATAAGTTTAATTCTTCTGCTAAACCGTCTTTAATGTAAGCATCTAAATTTCTACCAAAAGTATATTGTTCACCATATCTAAATACATTGCATCCTGCACATTGTACTTGACAGTTTTTTTCATTCCACCTAGTTGCATAGTGTTTACGTGACATAAAATGTCCGCATTGTAGTTTTTTCCAATGGTCTTGTTTGCCACAAGTAAAACATTCAGTCATTCCATTTGCATCTGCGTTTCTTTGCCTTATAAATTGAGAAAAAATAGCGTCAGCTTTTTTGACTAATGTACTTCTTTTTGGCTTTTTTGCCATTATGTTAATTCGTTGTCTAGTATTTCAATAATATGTCTAATCTCTGATTTTTCAAACTTACCCTCTACTGTAGAATTATAGGTTTTAAATGTAAGTTGATACATATCTTTTTCAGCATCACCTCTCTTTTCAGTTTTACCTAATGCTTGTAGTTTTAAATCAAATTTCATAAAAGTATAGTTTTATCGCGTAATTATATTAAATTAACGTTTTTGTTTTTTGTTAGCACAAAAACTATTGTTAGAATAAATATTTTTAAATATTATAGAGCGAAGTTATATTAAATTTTTCAGAAAATCAATACTTATTGTAAACTTTTAATAACTATAAAGGTTTTTGAATAACGTTATTTTTTAATAACTATGTTTTTAGAAATTTTTTCAGCACTTCTACCAACTACATAACCTCCGATACCTAACTGTAATAATTCCCAAAACTCGTTTTCTAGTGGTGGTATTGGTAAATTAAATAAAGGTGCTATAAATTTTACATAAATAACTATAAAACCAAATGCCAACATAAGTATTGGTCTCCAACTTCTTTGTAGCCAATTACCGTTTGCTTCTGTAACAATAATTTCTGTTTGTAGTTTTTGTAGTTCTAGTTGTTGCTCTTGTAGTACTTTAAATACCTCGTTTTTAGCGTTTATACGCTCCTCTTCGCTAGTAAATAAATTATCTATAACCTTACCTATCTCTCCTATTACTCCTGTTGTAAACCAATTTAAAATTTTCTTCATTACCAACGTATTTGTATTTGTATCATTCCAAAGTATAGATTTATTTCTTCATATTCAAAACCCTCTTCTGGTTCCATATATCCAATACCCAAAAGAAATGATTTAGGAAATAGTACTATAATGTTAAACTCGTAATTCATATCTTAAAATTGGTTTGATATCCATTCATATTCTTCTCTAGCATCAAAACTAGGACACATCTTTTCGCTGAAATCTCTATGTCCGTAAATTGTTGCTTTTGAATACAATACTTTTAAATAACATAAAAGTTCTTCTAATGATAATTTTTGTTCTTCTGTTCTTGTATCGTGCCAAGCATTATCACTTCCTAAACCACCTGCATAAGCAACTCCAATACTATCAAAGTTTTGTCCTTTACTATGTGCACCTGTTTTCTCGATTGGTCTACATTCGTGTACTTCACCTTTTAAGTCTATAAAAAAATGATAACCTATATCACTCCAACCCCTTTCGTCAACGTGCCACTTTCTTAAATCTTCAACTGTTACATCGTGGTCTCTTTGTGTTGCAGTACAATGTACTATGATTTTGTTAATTCTTCGCATACGCAATTTTTACAGTAATTTATTTTAACTTTACTTTTATCTAAAAATTTATTCCATTTTTGACTAATTAGACAATCTTTTACTTCTAACCAATCTGCTAGTTTTCTTAATGCTTTAATCATATTTTTATTTTATACTGGGCAACTAATTGTTGTCTGGAATGAAGTGAATGATAGTGGTGCATAAACATATACATAAAGTGGACTTGTACTATTTACACTAAAACTTGCAGTACCACTACCACTTCCTTGTATTGTTTCTGTCGGCAAACCTCTTGCAGTTAATTCTGCATCTAGTTCAGCTTGGTATGAAGTTGCACCTCTATAACCTGTGTCTAAAATTACTACTCCGTCTTGCATTATAACCCACTTATCTGGTATTGAGTATGCTTGATAAGTTAAAGTTGAAGTTCCTATCACTCCTAAATTAAAAATATAAGTTTCTGGATAATCTTGATTACCACTATAAGTATATTGATTACCACAAGTAGCTTCTATTAATGCACAAAATTCTGGAAACTCTGGTACACTTAATTTGTTGCTTTCATTACCCCACCAAGAAGAACAATATATTTGTCCCCAATTAATTTGATTTGCCATAACTTTTTTCTTTTATATTCACTAATAGTAATAACTATTTGTCTTTATTTTTATTCATTAACCACCACTTATGTAAAGTGTATCCTATTGAAACTAACATCAGTGTTAATTTTAATACCACGTCTATATTTGTGAAACTAATCATTAAGCTACCCCCATTTAGTGCGTATATTTTTAAATCTGTAAAATTCATTATTCTGTGTAATTATAACCTGCAAAAGTGTGAGCACCATTGCCGTCTGTTTCTATTTCTTTTGACCTCCAACCATATGGCTCATCAAGTTCTTCATTCTCATCTGTAATTAAATCTTTTTGCCACAATACATCAACCGAATACATATTGCTATATTTTGCATCTGTAACTATTTCTTCGTTCTCGTCAAAAGTAGGTTCTTCAATCATAATAAAACCCAACTCAACAAAAATATGTCTTGGGTGTAAATCCTCAATCCTTTCCTGTGCTTTTTCTTGCGTTTCGAACTCGTATTTCTTAAATATATGTGTCATTATCTTGTTAATTCATTCATTTGGTTATCTGATAATAATTCGTCAAAAACCATAACCTCTTTTATATGTCCATTAAAAAAATAGTCTTCCTCTGGTCTACCAAAGATTATTTTTTCCAAAGCATTATCATTAAACGTAGCAGAACTTGGTACTATTGTTTCAGCAATCTTTTCTCCGTTTACATACAAAGTATGCAATCCCTCTTGCCAACGAAATGCAACCTTAATAAACTTGGTTTTATCGCCTATAAATTTACCGATAGTATCGTAAACATCTCCCGTGTTTTTAACATACTTGGCTCGTATCTGATTACCACTTCCTGCATAGTACCCTATTGAAATTCTATCAACAGCACTTGTTCCGTAGATATTTATTCTATTTAATACACCATAATTATTTCCATCACCCATAGCATACTCGCCATATAATACACCTTTTTTGCTATTGATGTAATTTGATACATTTAGTTTTTTAGTGGTCTCTGCATTTCTTGTTACTATACTACCCAATGTTGGTATGTATGAACTCGGACTTAAATTTCCGTCGCCTAAATCACGTTTTTCAACTTGACCACCATAAGCATAAATATAAGTTTGTCCGTCTCTTGGTATGTAATCATATCCGTCTTCTTTGGCTAATCCTACACCGCAAATATAAGTGCCGCTTGTACTTAAATTGTAAAAAACAGATATCGCACATCTGTACCAACCATTCGGATATTGTTCAATAAATACATTGTTTGTATTTCTATTTCCTACAGCTCCATTTTCTAAATCAAAAAAAGCATAAAACACACCATTCGGTGCAGTCAATTTTAACTTAATCCAATTCGTACTGCCTTTTCTAACAAACTTGCTAAATGTATAATATTGTGCCGCTTCTGGTGTAAATGGTTTGTAAAGTGTACTAAACCCTTCACCACCTGTATTGACTACTTGTAATTTTATCGCTTTATTATTCCCAAATAAATCCTTTACATCAGTCGTTTGTATTGTTGTTGCATTATTTTTTTGCCATTGCCAGTTATAATTCTCCGACCAATTAAATAGATTAGTACGTTGAGGTTCTTGCAACAATGCAGGACAACTGCTTTTTGTGAAATCTAAACGAGGTGTGTCAGAACTTGAAACAAACTCCATATAGCCGACATTATTTACTCTCCACGCACCACCTATTCTCGTAAAATCTAAATCTACACCTCCGTCTTTTGGACGTGGACAAAACAATTTGCCTGTGTCATATCCACTAGGTATAAAAACAATACTTGCGTCTTTGTACAAACTCATTTTCTAGTTTTTTTTTAATTTAGCTAAAAACTTATTTAACAACTCAATATTTTTCTTTTTTGGTTTGCTAACTCTTTTTTTAGTCTGTTCTTTTTTTTCTTTTATCATAATACCCAACCTACAAAATTTGCATCAGTATCTGGGTACATATCCGCATTCTGATTAGTGTTATATTCTGGAAATAAATTATTGTTAAAGCACATATAATCTATAAATCTTCGTGTATAAAATTGTGCAAAGTTTCTGTGTTTTGTAATTAATATATCTATTTCATCTTGTGATGCAGTTTCACTATTTTCTGACCTATGTTTATACACACCACCATTAGCTAATTGAAATGCCGCAAAAGGTAAGTAATCAATCATTGCGTAATGTATCAACATATCTTTTAAGAAATTTTGAACCAAGTTAAAATAATCTCCTGTTAATGTTCCTGCAAGAATATCACTTGAAATCTTATCGTATAATTTTCCACCCAAGTAATTTTGTAAATGTATTTCTTGCGCTATTTTTATAAATTGTAAGAATTTATTTACATCTACGTTACCGTCTATAAAAGTATTCTTTTTTAAATCTGTTGATGTTATGAATAAAGGTGTTGCCATTTCTTAATTATTTTTTTCTGAATTCTTTCTTTCTTGTTCTGCAATCCAGTCTGGGTGGTGACCACCATAGGGCATATCTGCAGGTGCTTTAACTGATTCTGCAGTACCTCTTGGTTTAATATTATAAGTTTTTGGAATTGTTCTCGTTCTCTTGTAATCTGAAAATTCAGGACTTTCTATTGTATTTGATTTAAGGCGATATAAGACCTTTTTCCAAGTGTGGTGGCAATATGGTCCACCTTTGTACTTAAACAAGTCGTACGGTTGTCCTTTATGCCCAAAACTATCGTTTACACCCTCTCTACTTGCCGCATCTATATCTTCTAACCTATAAACTGCAGGATAACCTTTTGAGTCAAACCTAGACATCATAGTAGAACAAAAATCTCTACTCTCACTTGGGTTGTCATTATCTTTTTTAATTTTTTGAAAATACTTGTAACGTATCTTATAAAATGACTTATCTAAATAACTAAACCCATTTGGTTTTCCTGTTACCGCTTCTGAAAGTTTTTGACCAAAATTCTTTTTTGCATCAATTAAGTAATTTGCCCACAACTCATCTTCATACTCATTTCCGTTACATTCTATCTCATCTACAACTTCCCAATCATTGTTAATTTCTTCGTGTTGTAAATTTTGTAAAATAGAATTTGAAACCTCGTCTGTTAATTCAACTTGTTCAGACATTTTAATTCCTGTTTCTTCTTCTTGCGTTTCATCATCAACTAATACGCTATCTATATCATTAAATTCTAATGGTTGTAAAGTTTTAAAGTATAGATTTAAACTTATATTATTGTATGCTAAAATTTCATCAAATGCTTGTAACAGTAATTCTTGAAATGGTCTAACAACTGTGTTATCCATTAATGTACTAGCAGTTTGTAATTCATCTGCGTTATTTCCTAAACCACTATTGTCTTTTATTCCTAATAGCATTGGACTTATAATTCTGTGTCCTACCATTATTTTACGCATACTTTCGTCTGACAAAAACTGATATTGGTTATGTGCATCAGATAATTGTACTGCATCTATTGTACTAGCAGTTTCTGAACTCTCATTAAAAGATAAAATAAACTTTCCTGCATTACTACTACCTGAATATTTATCTTGTATTCTTCTTTCAACTAATTCTCTTTCTTCTTCATTTGGTACACCATTATTAAAATTAATTAACATACTAGGTGCAAGTCCGTGGTTAATGTTGTTTAAGTGAAAGTTTGAAACCTTTTCTTCTAAATCGCAGTATTGTAAACAACCTTGATAATCGACAGGACTAAAATAATAGTACCCTGCAACATAAGGTTTGACATACAATATTTCAATTGGCTCTTTTGAAGTACCAAAGTTTGGTATTCTTTGAGGCACATCTTGTGGTCTAATATTCTCCCAATCGTGAAAATAGTAAAATGCTTCTATTTCTCCCTCTTCATTACATTTTTCCATTGCTAATGTTTCAATAGGAAGATGTTCAACCTTTGCTATTGTCTTTCTATCTTTGGAATAAATTATTTGTATAGCACATTGACCCATTAATTTTAAGTCATTAACTAATCTTCTAACACAATTTTTATGAATTAATGTTATAGCTTGTGCATACTCATCAGGTTTTTTATTGCTATTTGTAGCATTTAAACCTTTTCCGTAAATCATTTGTGAAATTCCGTTTATAGATGCATTATTCGTAGGACTGCCATTATACCTATCAAGTAAATATCTAAAATATTCATTGTTATGCCCATAAGTTACCCATTCTTTATTCTTTATAACTTCAATATTGGGTGATGAATAGTTGCTTAAATTTACAACATTAATCTTTCCTTGTGTATGTTTCCGTCTGCTCATAGTACTATGTAATCGTTATTACTTGTTTCTTGTTCTTTGTAAACATCTTTATTTATGTTATAAGAGTTTTGTTGTGGTTGATAAGTATCTTGTTCTGTACAGAATACTAAATCTTTATAAACAATATAAGACTTATCGTCTATTAAATCTCTTTGTGCTATACTTCCTATAATTAATGAATAAAATCTATTTTCTTTTATTGTAGGTGTTAAATTAAAACTACATTTTAATAAATCTCCGTAATAAGCAACTGTAAGGTTTAAGTCTTCTAGTTTTGGCTCAAATACTTCTCCTGTTGTATTATCTGTTAAAGTTAAATAAACATCATCTACCAAGAGTATTTCCCTAGGTATAACTTTTATTGTTTGACTTGTTTCTATTGGTTTTAAGACTATCATATAGGTATAACGACAAAAGATAAATTATTTGCAAAAGTTTAGATAAAAAAAAAGGGCAACCTATTGGCTACCCTTTCATTTATTGATTAGTTAATTTTAAATATCATCAATATCGCTTGTTGAAACTGTAATTCCAACTCCAGAAACTCCTCCACTTAAAAAGTTTGCAGGTTTCTTTTCCATTCCTTGTAGTGTTAAAGTATAACCAGATAAATCTCCCATAGCGGCACCTGTTACTATTGTACCTCCGTTTACGTCAGCACCCCATTCTAGTCCAACTAAAAAAGCATTTCCGTTATTATCTTCTACTATTACGTGCGGTCTAGCTACTGCTATTAGAGCCAATTCATCGTGTGATTGAACCGATAACTTTTTAAAAGTCATATTTACTAATTGGTCGTAAAATGTAGTTCCGTTTTCTCTACTTGATGTAACTGTTTGCTCCAAAGAACTTGAACCTTTAAGAACGTATTTGAATGCTGTAACACCTGAACCAACAGATGTAATTTCTGAACTTGTAGCTGATGCGTAGTCAATATCTCCAAGTGTTCCGTAATCTATAAAATAGACTGCTTGAATACCACCAACGCTATCTTTACAAGGTTCTAATCTCCCTTTATTTAATGTGCAACTCATACTTTATGTTTTATAAACTTACCCTCGTTATTAAGACAAGGGTAAATTTGATTATTAATTACGCTCCGTAGTAAACAATATCAGAAGCAATTCCATACTGAACTCCTGCAGTATAACGCATTACAAATCTTACATTTTTACTTCCGTCGATATCTGCCATATCTAGAACCTTAACTTCGTTTTGGTCATTTAATAAACCTGTACCGAAGAATAAGTTTGTTTTTTCTGCCGCAACCATTCTGTCATCAGCAAGTCCATTAGCTACTACTAATTTTACTCCGTCAAAGTATTGGATATCAATATCTTGATTGTTACCTCTTTGGTCGAAACCATTTGCTCCTACTCCGTTAGCTTGGAAACCACCTAATGCTCTTTTGTATGCTCTCCAAATGTTTTGAGATACATAGATAAAAAGGTCTTCTTTTCCGTAAAGATTTGAATTGATTGCATCAACTACTTTTCCTAATTCACCTACTACATTATCTGCATCAACTGCTGCAGGTGCAATAGTTGTTCCACCGTCTGTTCCGAATGCTGCATCTGCAAACAATCCTGTAAAACCATCTGCTCCCCAAATTCTTTGCTCTGTACCTTGTGCTACGTCTGCTGAAATTCTTGCAATGAAGAAATCAGAAAATTTAGTTGGTAATGAATCGTGTGCTGAAAAACCCATTGATTCTGCTTCCCAATCTGATTGAAATGGAGTCTTACAAAGTTCAAGGTTTACTTGTAACTCGTCTGGTTGTAAAATACGCTCTGTTAAAGTTACAGTTCCTGCTGACGTAAAGTCGCAACTTCCTGCTGCTATTGAAGATGCGTAATCTACTTTTTTAATTACTTCTTTTAATTTAATGTTTGGCTTAATTGTAATTAGTTGATTTGCCAAAGTGTTACCTGATAACAATGCTGCTCCGATGTATTCACCTGCGAACTGTCCTGCATACGTTGTTGTGATTGTTGGTTGTGCCATTTTTTTTAGTGTTTAATGTTTGAAATTTTTGCTACGATTCTTTCGTATGCAGTTAATTGTTTGTTTTTATTAAAATTAAATTTTGCTTCAAAAGTGCTTTCTTCTTTTGGTGCGTGTTTGATAGCTTCTGTTGCAGGTTTGCTTAATTCTTCTTTAAGTTCAGCACTTTCAACTTCTGCGTTCATTTCTTCTTTTTCTTCTTCTTTTTCTTCTTCTTTTTTTGGTTCTCCGTAAGTTGCTTTAACTTCGTCAATCATTGCTTTAATTTCATCAATAGCTTGACCAAATTCTTCTTTTGAAACATAACCAAGTTCTTCTTCAATTACTTCTTCTTCTACTTCCTGTGCTTCTACTTCTTCTTCTACTTCTTCTAATTCATCTTTTATTTCGTAGATAAGACCTTCTTCTTTAACAGAAAGAATAGTATTGTCTTCCATAGTATATTCTCCTATTGGTAACGCTACTTTTTCATCATCTGTTACGATAAAAACCTCATTACCTGCTTCAAAGCTTTCTGCTTCCAAAACAGTTCCATTATCAAGTTTCATCTGTTCAAGACTAACTTGTAGTCCTAAAAGAGTCTTAACTTCGTTTAGTGTTTTTTTTGCACTCATATTTAGTATGTTTTATTATTTAACGATTAATATTTACTATTTTGCGTTTAAGCCTTAATCTTCTTCTGGTGGTAATGCAGTTATCCTGCCAATTCCTTGTGCCTGTAAACTTCCGTCACAACATTTTCGTGAGTATGTATTATCAGCACACAAACAACCTCTCTTGCTATTCTTTGGACTTGTCCTGCTTGGTGTTTTAAAGGTCTTATTTCTCATCTGTTAAAAGTTCTTTAAGTTGGTTTAAAAGTATAATATCTTCATTTTGTTTAGACAACTCTGCTTTATCAGCAAAGTAACCCTCAATACTAAAACCTTTTACTTTTCCTGTTTTAACATAGTCATTCCATATCTCGTCATTTTCAACTTTTATAGCACCTACCCAACTACCTAATGGCAAGTCCATTCCAAACATATTAGACTTATCGTTTTGTTTATCTTCTACAAGCCAACTTTCTACAAGCGTTAAACCCTCTATTTTACTGTTATGCTCCAAAGTGGAGTTACTTTGATTACCTTGTTTAAGATATAATTGACTTGCTTTTTGAACTGTATTTCTTGAAAAATAAATGTAATATTCTTCTTCTCCGTTTTTCCTAAAAATTGGTTTATTTGGAATCAATATTGGTCCAACTAATATCTTTCTATCTTTATCTGCTTCTGCAAATTTAAACTCTTGCGATTTAAGTGCAACAAAATCTGATTCTATTGCAGGATATTCAACAACTGAAATTGCTTCAATAAAACTATCTTGTTCTTCGTCTAAAACTAATTCTACTATTTTCATATTTCTATAACGTTTTTATTTGTTTATTTTGCGTTTATCCTATTGATGCACTGTCAATAATATTTCTTTCCATTGATTGTGCAGATGTTACGTCATTTGATACAACATAGGTTTGTATAGGTGTTTGTGATTGCCCACTAATTGCATCTGCTAATTGACTTGAACCACTTGCACCAACTACGTTAAATGTAGGGGGTAAAGATTGTGCACTTGGAGGTGCTGACGGACTAGGTGTTGTAGGACTAACAGGTTGTTTTGCACCTTTAACTTTTGATACTGCTTTTTTAATTGCTGAAACAATTCCTACTGCTTGTGCCGCATAACCAACTAACATTGGAATATTTTGAGGAAAACCTATTTTAGCAGTTTGCCCTGTACCTTCTGCAACTGATACTGCACTTCTTGCACCTGCATTTGTTGCTAATGTTATAGATTTTTTTGCGTCATTTATTAATTCTTTCGCAGCAAGTAGTTGTTTAGCTACTATCATTGCTCTACCGAAACCTGTTTCAGCACCACCAATAGCAATTAAATTATCTAATGTTTGTTGTTTACTTGCTTGTTTTCTTTTTTCTAAATCTTCTTCTGCATCAGTAAATTGTTTCTTTAATTCTAACCTATCTTCGTCATTAATAGTTTCGTCTTCATCTAACAATTTTCTTCTTTCGTCTATTAGAAGTCTTTCTTCTTCAAAAGACATTGCTTCTGTTTCATTATCTAACGCTAATTTATCAGCAGCTTCTTGCGATTTCTTTTCTGCTTTTTCTTTATCTTCTTCGTCAAATTCTGTTTGTTGGTCTTGTAATGCTAACCTTTGTGCCGCTCTTAATTCTTTTACTTTATCACTTTCTAAACCATAATACAGTTCTGCAAGTTTTATTTGTTCATCATAGTCAGCTTTTATCTCCCTTAATCTTTCTGCTCGTTCTTCTGCTTCGGTATCAATTAGACCTTTTCTAATTCTTTCAAGAGCATCTGCTTTTTCTTTTTCAGCATCAATCTCGGCTTGGTCTGCTTTTTCTTTTTCTCGTTGTTTTTTATCACTTGCCTTTTTCTCATCAGCTTGTTGAGATAATCTATAACCATCCCTTTTGTTTTTTAAGTCACGAAGTTTACTTTCTGTTTCGTCTACTGTTTTTTGTCCTTCTGTTGCAACATCTTCTGGGTCAAAGCCAATCATTTTTGCGGCACCCATTGCATAGCTTTCTGCTAATTTTGTTCCTTTTTCTAAAACTCCAATTTTAGCAAGTCCTGATGTTAAAGCATCTATTGCTCCTAATAGTATAGTAACAGGCGCACTTAAAAATGCTATAATACCTGCGGCGATTTTTTGATTTCTTTCAGCGGCTTCAACTTGTGATTTCTTTAAATCTTTTTGTTGTTGTAACTGAATTTCAGTTGCAGAAATTATTTCATCTGTTTGAGCAATCTTTAAAGCAAGTATTTCTTTTTCAGTCTTACCTTGCATTCTTAAAGTGTTCTCACTTGCTTCTGTTACTGCTAATTGGTCTTCTGCTTCTTGTGTTAATTTAGCTGATTCTTTTGCAAGTTTTTTCTGTTCTGATGATGCGCCATTTATTGCACCTGTAATATCATCCCAATACGCTATCAATAAACCAACTGCTACAACTAATGCACCTATACCTGTTGCTATAAGTGCTTTTTTCATACCACTTAAACTTGAAGTAAATAACTTTACACCTTTCGCGGCTGCTTTTATACCTTTATAGTACTTTAATGTCTTTACTGCTAAACCACCTGTTGCTTTGTTTACTGCTACAAACACTTTGTTTTGTTGTAGTCCAGTAGTTATGCTTGTTTTCTTTTCAGAATTAAGGGTTTTAAGTTCGTCTGATGCAATTCTCTTTTGTTGGTTTAAGTCTTTTAAAGCAAGAGTTTCTCCTTTAAGTTCGCTTTTAACTGCTTTTATCTGGTCACCCCAATATTTTTGACCTGCCGCATTAGTTTTAGCAACTTTACCTTGTGCTTTTTCTAACCTTGCAAGTTCTTTTTGTAAGTCAATTAATACGGTTCGCTGAATTTCTAAATTTTTATTTAGGTCTTCTACGTTCTGTTGTGCTTGTTTTGTCTTTAAGACAAATTCTATTTCTTGCTTCTGGTCTGCCATTTCAATTCTTTTTTTAAGACTTTATACGCTTGTTTAAAATTAGAAACAAGTTGATATTTTCCTTTTGCTATTTTTAAATTTTCTGTATCTGCTTCTACATATTGCAGATTGTTTATTATTTCCTTTATCATACCTCGTTTAATAGTTCAATTTTACTTTCCCCTGTCTTTAAATTTGTGGTAATTTTATTTATTAAATACCTCCTGCCATTTATATCAAACCTATCTGCTAATGTGAAATTTAACAAGATTTTTAATGGTAGATATGCAGTGACTCTTGTTATTCGTCTTTTAGGATTAAACACGTTTACAATATACGTTTCATAATACGTCTTAAATAAAGTTTCGTCAAATGCCGTACCCCCTGTAAATTCATTATTCTCGTGATAAAAATTTATGTTCGCTTTTGATACTGCAGGGTCGAACGACACACTATTTGACGGCATATTTATACGACCACTTACATCTTGATTTTGCTTCATTGTTCCGTCTGAATTGAATTCAACAATTATTGATATTTGTTCGCTTGTCGTTCCGTCTTCTATCTGTCTATAAACAGGATAAAATAAAAGTGGTTGTCCTAAATACGCTTCTTGGTTATCATCTACACTCCAACCCCATTGTATTGTAGTTTGACTTTCATCGTTAATGTCATAAATTCGTTCATACTTCATATGTCCAAATGGTGCTTCTACGTTATATCTCTCTCCGTCTACATACCTATTATCAACTTTTTGTGTATAGCTTTCTTCTCCCCATTCTTTACCAAATTGCATTTCGTGAAACGCTGCGAAAAATGTATCTGTGTCTTTGTATTTGAAATTGATACGTCTATACGGCAATGCTGCATCAACTTGACTCTTACTTACATCAACATATTGACTAATATCGTATGCATCTGTTATTGACCTTTGGTTAGTGTAAAAATTATCTAACGTATCAACATATACTGTTCCGTCATCTAAAACGTATGTAGTCAAGTTAAACATCTTAAACAAACCTGTTAAAAAATCAATAGTTTTTTGCTCTGGTATCTGTTGAGGTATGCTAAATTCTTTTACATCTAGCAAAGTCAATGGCGCAAAAGTTATCGTCTCTGTAAAAGGTGGCACAAGTGACTCATTTGCAGTAAGTCGTATTTCGGAAATTGATAGCGTTGTCATTGTTCTGTGTCTAATCGCTATGCTATATTCTGCTGATAAATCTTGATTTGTTAAACTATAAAAACCAGTTGCATTAGTCAATGTTACAGACTGATAGTGTTGCACACCATTTTTATACACAACTATCTGAATTGGGTCTGTGTTGTTTCTAGCCCAATAATATCTAACAGAAGAATAATAGTAGTCATCAGGATAAAAGCCAAATGTTCCTGCTTCATCTCCCAAAGTATATAAACCTTGACTATCTCCGTCAGGTGTTATCGGTGTTTCTACCCAAATAACTTGTTCGGGATTGGCTACTACTCCCTTTTTTCTATGCAACCACATAAACAAGTTATAATACCTTTCGTTTGTATCATTAAAGAAATCAGTACTGAATGTAATTCCGTATTTCTGTTCGATTGCTTGGACTATTCTATGTACCCTTAATGCCATTTTCAAGTCAGTCCACTTTACTCCGTGTTTGTTACCACTATTGTAGTACAAATTTCCTGTGTCGTGGTCATTATCTCCACCATCGTAATACAACGGTTGCGTATGCGTAATTAATGGTACAATTACATCTGCATTAGCAGGGTTTTGTTTTAATAAAGTTCTAACATTTCCTGCACTATATTCCTCATTGTAATTAGACAAAGGCAATTCTCCTAACTTATCCTCTCCTATCAAATCTTTGAGGTTAACAGTATTTCCATAGAACGTAATTCTGTATGCGTATGGTCTTCTGTTTCTTAAATCTACTCCCTCCAATTTTACCTTTCCATTTTTAAAAGGTAAGTTATTTAATTCTAACGTAGCATCAACTTTTATCCTTGCATCAAAACCTCCGTCAATATCGAAATTATAATAATGTTTAAATACTTTGTTATTTTTTTTTGAAGCAGGGATTGTAAATGTTTTGGTAAATTCAGTAAACACCTTTTTAATGTCTTTGACATCTTGTATAGTTTGTGTAATAGAAACGCTTTCGTCCTTAAAAAAATCTAACCTCTGTTCTCCTATGTATAATTGAATACTCTGCACTATCTTATATTGTTTATTATGTCAAACGACCTTTCAAACTCTATTGTATAATTTGCTAACTTGTCATTTCTACTTGTCTTGTATTTGACATTTTTTGTTTTAATATTAATAGGTATTGTCTGTCCATTATCTAAATACGATATTTGTTCGCTTAACATTAGTTGCTTAATCACTTCATTGTAATCGTCATTAACAAAACCTGTATTCATTGTAATAGTATCTTTACCATTAACTAAAAACGATTGTTGTTGATGTTGATATGTCTTGTATGATAAATCTGCTTGGCTAAATATACTCGCCTTATACTCCTCTCCTTTTACCCTCGTGTTTTCTACTGACTTTTTGAAAAACCAGATGTCTTGAAATGCACCAAATTTATTAACAAAAGTAACCCTGTATGGTACATACCTACACTCGTCTAAATAATAAACGTTCACTGTCTTGCTAGTTGTTGGTGTATTAATTACCACTTTGGTAACACAACTCTCCAACTCCTCCATAAAAGATGTTAAACAACTACTTCCAACAAAAGTCCCTCCTGCCGTTTCAACCCTACTTTGGTAATCCTCAATATCTTCAAGTTGAGCATAAATTATCATATTATCTGTATTGGTTGGTGTTGTAAGATTTTCAGTATTTACTAACTCGTCTCCACAATAAAAATCAACCGATGTATTTGTTTGTGCATAAATTGGTACGTGCAAATCATTTCCATTTAACACATATAATGTTCTATTTGACATTAACAAGTCCTGTGATAAACTTGGATTAACACCCTCCTCAAAATATCCGTAGCCGTCTAAACCTACGTAATCAATAGGTGTAGGGTTAATTACTCCTGCTTGGGTTGTCTTATATTCAAAAACAGGTCGAACCCAAACTGCATAACTATTGTAATCGTCATCAAACTCCAACTCAATAAAATCCTTTATTAATTCGCCAATCTCAAATACTACAAAATTATTTGTCCCTATTGGTGTTTTGGTTAATGTATATCTTAACTCTGTTGGGGTTGTCTGAAACTCTCCTGTATAGATGTATAACTCCATTTGAGCATATTCTAATGTGTTGCTCTGATTTGTTGGCTCTATCTTTATGTAGTATGGACTCCTTGCGTTAATTATTGTACTCATTATTTCTTTAAGTTTAAATATGTTTTAACATCTGTAAAAAATGCTACACTAAATTGTTCTGTATATTTTGACATTGCTACTCTATAAGGTGTAGTAAAAAACATACTTGGTCTTATTCCTTTAAAAAATATACTTCTTGCTATTAAGAATTGTATTGATTTTTGAAAACCTATTGAGTCAATTTTTCTTTTTGTAAATCTACCTTTGCTATCTCTCGGCGCTAAACTTACTCCTTTACCACCTCTCTTTACAATCCATTTATCTAATTTACTTGGTGGTGGCATTTTATTTGTATAAGCCAAAGACCTTCCGTCGTATGCTTTTGCTCCGTATTTTACTTTCTTTCCATCTACTCCTCTATCTACAAACTCTCCGTATTGTGGCATTTCAAAAGTAACTTTGATACCCTCTGCAATATCAGAAACTTTATAACTTAAACCTTTCTCTAAATTACCTCCACCTTTTTTTGCATTCACTAAATTTTGTTTTGATTGGTCTATTACATACCTACCAAAAATATTAGCAATTGCATTTAATTCTTTAAAGTCTAGTTTTGACATATGTTAATATTATTTCTTACTTGAACATTAAAAGTAAATACCCAACCAACTAATAAATTTTCAAACCTATCTTTAAAAGGTTCAGCATTAACAGAATTTATATCAACATAAATATCTCCGTTGTTTAAATCTCCTACATTAAAGTCTTTAATCATTTTATTACCAGTCCACAACATTTTATTTAATAAGAACAATTCATTATCGTCATTAAAGATTAGAGGTATCTCTGTTGCATTATCTTCGAATAGGATATCCATTAGCATTATACTAACATTAAACGTTTGTATATGGTCTCCAAACGATACATTGTTAATCATTATATGACTTAACGGAAATATAGTTTGTTTAGATAAATCAACCTCTGATATATCTCCTGTTGTAACAGTATTTATTCTTCTATAACCATCTACCTTTTCTTCTAAAAGATTGTCTTTTATTTTTTTAATCACATACAAGTATGATTGAGCTCCTATAAAATCTTGATTTGCCATTACTTAAATTTACTTTTTATTTGTTGTGATTCTAATTCTGTTTTTTCTTTTTCAAATGCTAACATTGTTAGACAAAAATTTACATTTAATTTTGTTATAGTTTCAAATCTTGTAATATCGCTTTGAGCGAGTTTATAGACTGATGAAGTCCACCCCCACTTATTTGCGAATCCAGATACTGAATCTGTTGTGCTTCCGCTATTTGTAAATAGTTCATCATACCTTTCGATAAGTCTATCCCTAAATTCCAAAAAAAAACTATTGAACCTATTACAGCATCAAGTGGCATTTCCAACATTGCTTCTGATAATTCGTCTGCTTCGTATTCTACTAATTCATATTTATTTTTTATTTTCTGTTTGATAGGTCTGTATAAAACTGCCATTGCTTTTTCTATATTTGACATATCAGTTAGATAGGTATCTAAATCAATATACTCTCCAAACGTCATTTCTTCAAGGTTCGGAATAAAACCGAACTCTGAATCTCCCATTTTAAAACTTTGAACTAAACTTGGTGTTGAAGAAAGTAAAGCATAAAGGTGTTGTATGATTGCATTGAATTTTGTTAAAGGCATTTTTTTAGCATTTTCATAACTAACACCACAAAAAATTTCTAGCATTTTTAAATTAACAAAACGTTCTGCGTTAGCATCATCTTTGTTTGATTCTATTAACTTATTATAAGCTTTGTACTCTTTTAAAGTTATTTCGCTTAAACTGTGAGGTATGTAAACATCTACTTTCATATAGGTATAACGATTAATGTTAAAAATTTTTAAATTACTTGACTATAAATTTTGCTAACTCTTTGAAATCTTTCTGTACATTTAACTTTTCGCACATTACTTCATCAAATACCATTCGTGTGATACTAGGTATATCTCGCATAAGATTATAAGCATTAAAAGTTAATACGGTACCGTCTTCGAGTTCCATATTTATTTCTCCGTTTTGTCCTCCCCAAAGAGAAACTGTTCTATCTATGTAAATATTCTTATCCATATTTTTAAAAATTGTATTTTAGTTTAACTCTAGACCACCAACTCAAATGTTGGTATTCTTCTTCTGTGTAAATATTCACTCTCCCATTTACAATTATTGCGTGTAAACCGCTTTGTAGTATCTTATGTCTCATTACATTATATTTATTAAGGTTGATTTCGCTATGTCTAAACGATGATATATCTCTCTCTCTGATGCTATATCATTATTCTTTGTAGCATTTGTTAAAAGCACCTCTAAATGCTTTATTTCGCTTCTCAATGTATCTGCTTGTGTTCTCATAACTTATTTGTTGGTGTTTCCCAATAGTAATCGCATAATCCGTCTTTAAAGGGGGTTTCTACAAACATAGATTGTCTGTAACTTATTGGTGCGGTGTATCTGTAACATTTGTTTTTAAAGGGGCATTTAGCCCCATTACACATTGTTATATCTGCCATAATTAGTTAGTTCTAAAAATAAAATAATTTTCTTCATCAAATTGACATTCTAATTCGCTTCCGTCATAATAACTAAACGTATGCCCATATCCATCTACAAAACAATTCTCTGCCGTAGTCTCCCAATCAATAGCTAACCAACTTGGTGCTTTAACATCATAACATTCTTCTGTTATGTTTTTAATCTCATCAACATAAATATCCCAAATGACTTGGTCGTTGATTACTCTAAATTCTTGTCCGTCAATCTCAATCCAAAAATCATTATCTGAATTTAGACTTCGTTCAAACTCTCGTACTTCATCTTTATCAATATCAAGTTCTAACTCATAACTGATAAACTCTAAAATTTGTCTTCTAATTGTCTTCATAAATTTGTCTTTTAATTTTTAAGCGCCTGCTCTTAACTCGGCGGCATTTTCTTCGTCTATTTCTCCTCTTTCAAGTCTTTCTTGAACGTAATCACATCTATCGTAATACTCTTGCTCTTTGCTTGTCATAATCTTCTTTTTTAAATTAACTCGGTTAAACATTTATCTGTATCATTAAATTCTGCGTGTTCTCCACAATCAGAACAAATATCAGTTTCCCATAAAGGAAACGCACCACAACAATTACTTTCCATATTAATCTCTTGTTGGGTAAATATCTTCCCACCCATCTACTGCGTTTGGGTAAGCATACGTTCTCGGTTCTTTGTATGGTGTAGGTTCGTATGGTTCTACCCAAAAATCTTGACCAAATTCTCCCCACCTTTCGATACATTCAGTTGCTTCTTGCTGTGCTTCTGCTGATGTCTTAAATTGGTCTTCTTGCGTAACGTTCATACCTGTTTCGTCTACTGTTACTACTTTGTACATTGTTTTCATAAAATCTGTCTTTTAAAATTAATAATTATAATAAACTTGGCTATTCTCTAAAACGTGAATCTTGTCTTTAAAACTACCAAGCAACTTACCACAAAGAGGAATGCACTCTGTCATAACAACAGTACCTGCTTTCAACTTTTTTTTCTTGTACTGCCAATCTTCTGCTAGTACAAATTCTCGCCTACCAGAATAACCCATAACCTCTCGGTCGGGAGTTTCCATTCTGATGCTACCATAATACTTACCACGGAAATAAATCTCTAGGTCATAACCTATAATCTCGAACATACCCATATTTTTAAAAAATTAATAAACAATAAAATCAATCAAGTCCTCTCCTACGCCAATACCATTTTTGGTAACTTCATAGTTTGGGTCCATAGAACCACCACAATAATCAACTAATTCTCTAATCGTTTCGAACTCTTTCTCAAAATAACTACAATCTAAACTATACATATCTAAAAAATTTAAAATTAATAATACTTAAAGATATTAAAAATATTGAATAAAGTCAAAAGAAAGTTAAGAAATGTTATCTAATGAAATACTTTCCGTATTTAGGTTTAGATAATCTATTAACAACACTATATCTCAACGCATCAAGAGTATGATTGAAAGCATCAATAGGTTTATTTGTTAATTGTCCGTTTTTGTCTTCTATGTATTTGTAGTTTTTTAATTCTTTTATAAGATTAATACTATCATCTGTTGCAAATAATTTGTATCGCCTTATAATATCAATACCGATAGTAATATCTCCTTTGAAAGTTTTCTTTGTGTTCCAACCCATTCTGTGTATTTCTTCTATACTTTTTGGCTCGGCACTATCACACCATACCTCATCTCGTCTATCAAGTTCTAATCTTTTTAATTCATTACCAATATCTTGATTTGTTAGTCCTGTTCTATAAAGCAACTCCCTTACATACATATTATCTCCCTCAACATAAGTTTCAACTAATGCAGTTGGGTCATTTGTAAAACCGAAATCAAGCCCTCTCCCTACGAGTTTAGCATTTTCTGGAACAAAGGGTATAGTTGTGAAATTAAATACAAGAGAGCGGCTCTTACCACGTTCTCCAAGTCCGTAAACTCTCCAATAGTTCTCATCAATATATTTAAGTCTTTCAATTTCTTTTATTATTGTGTCTGATAAGAAAGGATTGTCTAAATATGATGTTTGGTAAAATTCAGTATCTTCTCTTGTTAGCACCCTATCATATATCCAATGAAATTCATCAGAGGGGTTAAAGTCAATTACTATTCTTTCTGTTGTTCTAAATATTAACTGCTGCCAATCTTCAAAGGTTAATTCATTTGCTTCATTACAAAATAAGAAATCTCTTTTACGACCTCTAATTTTTTGTGGTTGGTCTAATGAAATAAATTCTACAAGGTTTCCGTTTAAGTGATATTCGTGTGTAGATTTAGAATGAAACTCTTCTCTGTATATTTCTTGCGATTTTAATATATCAAAGAAGTCACGCATAACAGTTCCTCGTAATGCAGGAAATGTCTTTCGGCAGATTGTTATTGTCTTACCTACATTGTCTGTACAATACTTAAAAATAATAAATAGTAAAATGTTATATGTTTTACCACTCCTTGTTCCACCTTGTTCTACAACAATTTTTTCTTTTGAATCTCGGAGGTGTTCATATACAACATTAGTCCGTATGCTCGTCTTCATTATTGACTGTTCTTACAACTTCAATATCAAATAATTTAGTTCCTTCAATTCCTGTTATTTCTTGTCGCTCAACATATCCTCTTTTCTTACCTTTTGTTTTTAAATAGAATATAGTAGCAGTTGTGTTACCACCAAGAATTTGTTTGTGCAATTGGCTCTCTGCCATATCCAAAGTTACATTCTGTAAATCATCTACTTGCTTCTTAAACTCGGCATCATCTTTTAACCATTGGTAAAATTGTGTTCTACCTACACCAACAGTTTTACAAGCAGTTGTTACAATACCAAATGATTTTTCTAATGCTTCAAGTACATTCTTTTTATTGTGTTCGGTTTGTTCGCTACTTACCATTTTTGATACTATTTAAAAATTCATTCTTTGTGTTTATATCGTCTTTGAAAGCACCTAATAATTTTGTAGTTGTCGTCCAAGTGTCGTGCTTCTTAACTCCTCTCATTTCCATACACATATGTTTTGCAGTTATTTGTACTGCTACTCCTTTTGGTTCTAATTCATTCCATAAAAATTCTGCAACCTGCGTAGTGATTCGTTCTTGGTTTTGTAATCGTCTTGCATAGGTTTCTAATGTTCTTGCTAATTTACTTAACCCTACAATTCTTTTGTTAGGTATGTAAGCTATTGTACCTGTGCCAAAGAAAGGTGCTATATGATGTTCGCATAAACTATGAAAAGGTATATTTGTTTGAACTATCATTTCATCATAACCCTCTCCCTCAAAACTTGTACAATTCCAATCTGGTGGGTTTAAAAACTCTTTAAAGAACTTTATAAATCTTTTGGGTGTTTCTTGCAACCCCTCTCTGTTTATATCTTCCCCAAAGTATTGTAATAATCTTGATACATTATCTTCTACTGTTTCGTCTGTATCTCCGACTTTTGCTTCCCAAGGAAAGACTAACCATTCGCCTTGAAGTTCTTTTCTCTTGTCTATTAATGAAAGAAATGGTTTGTTATATTTTTTATATCGCTTCTCGGTTGCTCCGCTATCAATTAAGTCATCAATAATAACATCAGCATCTTCAATATTATCAACTGCGTTTCCTGTCATTCCTGCAACTACTTGCCCACCTCTTGGTACTCCATAGTATTTAGTATTTTTTGGTAAGTCTTTTATTACTTCATTTAGCCTGTGGTAAACTTGTTCCCACGTTATATTTGTTTTTATCATTATACTCCTGTTTTTTTATTCCACACATCAATGTGTAGTCTTGTTGTAAAGTTTAAATATTTTTCTTTTGCTAATTCTATTACTCTTAATTTGTTTTCATTTAATAAATCTTGATTCTCACCTGCAGGCATTAAATAGATTTTCTCTCTCTCTACAATAGGTAAGTAATCTCTTTCTATCTCTTGCCATTCCTTATCTGAATTAACTACAAATTTAAAAATTGTATTCTTTTTATTTAATTCTTTTATTACATCAGGTTTAAAAGTCATAGCATTATCCATACCACTATTTCTTAATTTCGGACTACAATTCCATAACTGAATTTTGTATAACAAATCTTCACTCGGCATTATTGTTCCGTTTGTTTCAACTTCAAAATAAGCATTTGCGTTTATGTTATGTTTAATATAACTAATGAAACCCTCTAACCCACTTTGTTGCATCATTGGTTCTCCACCTGTTAGAATAATATGTGCGCCATTTTTTATTGCTTCAACGCAATCATCTGGTAATATTTCTTCATATTCTTTTGATAATGCTTTCATCCATACTTCAACACTATCACATCGCCACTCGGCTTCGTTATGTAGTTCTCCGTCAAATTGTGTTCCCATACCTCCACACATTAAATTACAACCGCCTAGTCGTACAAATACACTTGGTATGCCTACTGTCTTACCCTCTCCTTGTATAGAGTAAAAGACTTCACTTATTGCTAATTTATTCTTCTTCATATATTATTTTACTTGATTTAGTTTCTGCAAACTCTATTTTTATAATTGGTAGTCCTGCTTCGTTTTTTATTCTATTGAATAACCATATAGCCATATTCTCGGCAGAAGTTTCAAAAGGTACTGTTTTATATTGTTCTCCTGCTAATTCTAAAATCTCAACCAATGGGTCATCATCGCATAGTAAAAAGTAATGGTCGTATTCTTTTATGATTGGCTCAACTAATTTATCAATATCAGAAAACAACATTGTTATTCCATTCTTCATTGCTGCAAACCTAAACGTACAAGTTACATCATAAGTGTGTCCGTGAGGTCTACCACATTTCTCTCCTGCTGATTTGTTTCTATGACCTGCATAGAAGTAATATTTCTTTTCTATTTTCATAAGGTATCGTTTGAGTAATCGTTATAATCTACTTTAAGTGCGTTGTGTTTTGTAAAGCATAGAACATTAAACATATTTCCGTCTACAAAAACACTATCGGTTTCTTTTAAGTCAAATACATTTTTATCTTTAACTCGGTAAATGATATGTGCTCTAACTTTTATATTAGGTGTTAGGTGTTTATAGGTTTCGCTTGTTACTTCAACCGAGATAGGATATTTAAGTAGTACACTTTCTATTATTCTAACCGCTTGTTCTTGTTCCCAAAACTCAACTGTAAAATATAAATGTTGTACGTCTTTTGTAATTACACCTAATTTGTTTCTATTAAATAAAGTGTATAGTCCAAATAGTCTACCCTCTACTTCTTTTCCGTACCAATAGTCTTTTCCTCTCATTGTAATAAATTTATCATATCTTTAAAACTGTTATCATATTTATTCTTATACCCTCTTGGAGTTTCAAAATCAGTTGTTAGATGTTTTTTAATTGTATCTAAATCTCCTCTGTTATAAAGACATTCTTCTGGTAGCATTTCTGGATAACATAAATCGTTAGGTGCTACTATCCTACAATCATACAATAACGCTTCTCGTAATGTATAACCAAAAGTTTCTTGATAAGCAGTTGATAGATAATACTTGGCTCTTGATAAATAAGAATAGTATTGTCTTTTAGTTAAATTATTTACATATTTTACATTACTTGGTAAATCAAGATTACATTCTTTATTTGAAGATGATGTTACAATAAACTTTTTATCAGGCATTGCATTTGCTATTTCTATAAAATCATCAAGTCCTTTTTCTTTTGCTAACCTATGTGGAAAAATAACAAAATCTTCTTTTGTGTCTTTATAGGGATATGTTTTAAACGCTTCTTTGTTATTCCAAACACAACCTGTAACTTGTACTTTATCTTTATCTAAATAGAAATACTTCCGTACATTATTTTTATGAAACTCACTACCTACAATAATTAAATCGCATACTTGATGATATCCCAACTCAACAACATCACTCCAAGCTCCTAATTGTTGAACAAAGTCTGTTTCATCTGCTCTACCTGCGTGGTTAAACGCGGCAACTTTTATATCTAGACCTTGCAACTCTGACATATATTTTACTGCATCTAAACCGCAAAAGAATATATCAGCAAAGAATATCCAATCTCCGTTTTTAATTTCGTTATTTTGAAAAGCCTTGCTTATCATTTGCAACTGCTTTGCCTTAAACTCAATAGTTCTTTCTATATCTAAAAACTCTCCTTTGTTAATTTGTTTCTGTTGCCACCCCATTGGGTAATAAGACTTAACAAGTTTTGATTTGTTTACAATATCATTCATTAATATTGTATATCTTTCTTCTAAATTTTCTAATGGTATAAAATGTATCATCTTCTTATTATTGCTCCGTTTTCGTTATCTTCTAAAACCTCAACTGAATCTGCATCAAAAGTTTCTAATATCTCTTGTGCTATCATTTCGCAACTCATATTGTTAAAACAATGTGTTCTTGCAACACTATTATAATATTTTAGTCTTAAATACTGTAATATGTTATGTTTAAATTCTATGATTTCTATATCCCTATCGTTATGTGTTACGTTCTTTTCTATCTTTATATGAAACATATGACGGTGTAATTGCTTTAAATAAGCAACTTCTTCAATAGGACAATCTAGCCAATAGTGTAACCCCTCTATATTTAGTTTTACGATAATTCTTTTTTCCATATTTCGTATGTTAGTTTGTTTTCTAAAAGTTCGTTTGTTTTTATGATATGTGTTAATTGTTGTCTATTTGCTACTGCAAGAAATAAATTAAGACCTAACCTTTTACAGAATTTTTGATATTCAAAGTATGCTATTAAATTAGTTAGAACTGCTATACTTTTACTACCTCTGTGGTTATCTATATTACTAAACATCTTGGGTGTAATTTCTAATTGTTCAAATATCATTTGAGCCTTGAAAGGTATTTTTGTTTTACCTTTTAATATTGCTTTGTAATCTAAACTTTTAAGTCCATTATCAAAGTACATTATGTTTCCGTACTTTTGAGAAGATTGTACCCAAGAACTACTATCGCAAGAGTGTAAAGGCAGTTGTAACATTTGAGGATATTTAACAAAACCAAGTGCGTGTATATTTCCTTTTGTTTGTTTATAAACGTCTTGATATCTTTTCTGTATCCATTCTCCTTTTGTTGTTACACCACCTGCAACGCATACGTGCTTATTTCTTTTAACCGCATCTTGTAAATAAGAATAATCATTATCAAACATTGTGAACACAAACATAGGGTCTAAACCTCTTTGTAACATTGTTTCATAGTTTGCTTTACTTTTACTATGGTTTCCAATAACGTCTAGCATAACATATTTTTCTACGTTATGTCCGTGCTTCAAGATATAGTCACAATAGTTATCTAATGTTAAAAATTTTAAATCTTGTTTTGAATTAAATAACGTAAACGCACCACTATCAATCATACAATTAATAATACCTTGCTGACTTAAAGACATTGTTTGTTCAGTAAACATTTTATTGTTTCCTATGTAAGCATAACTTACTAATATGTTTAACCAAGTATTATTTGACTTCACAACCCAAATAGTTTTCTGTTATCCAATTTTTCAAATCAGTTGTTAATTGTTGTTTTTCATCTCTATACTCGTTCGGAATAGTTATAGTAAGTTTTGTTTCTTCTAATTCTGGCGGTGCAACATCTTCATCAATATAGTCTAAATCTTCCCAATCGTGTTTAATTGCATCAAGACCCCAATCAGATAATTGATTAACATCCCAATCGTTTGCTAAAATATCCCAATCCCATTCTCCGAAGCCTATATTGTCCTTAATTATAAACTCTCTTTGTTCTTCTTCCGTTAAGTCATCAAATACCTGCACAAAGACTTCTTTTAAACCAACTTCTACTGCTGCTTTATATCTCATATTCCCACCAAGAATAATGTTCTTATCGTTGATTATAATAGGTCTTACCTGTAACATCTTTGGAAACTCTCTAATACTTTTAACAAGTTGCCCAAATTTATAGTCTTTTATAAATCTTGGATTGTCAGGGTTTGATATTATTTCTGAAATTTTTACTTTTTTAACTTGCATATCTATATTTCTATTTCGTTTTCTATTTGTTCTAATTTTTCTGCATAACTATTAGATGCGGTAATAAACATTTGATTTACTGTACTATCATCTAAATTTGAAACTGTACTTTGAATATAAGTCTTCATATCAGAAATACTTGAAACCCCTATTACTTTCTTTAATACTGCATCAAGGTTTTTGTTGTATGTTGTATAAACATCATATTGTTTTAGTGCGTGGTATATTGTTGCGTGGTTTGGTTTCCAATCTGAAATCTCGCCTATCGTTCTTGCTATTGATGACAACCCCATACCTCTATAGTTATAGAAGTAATTAATCAAAACAGACCTTGCTTCAATGTATTCTCTTTTTCTAGTTTGCTTTAAAAAGTCAAAACCAAATTCTTGCTTAAACTCGTTTGTTATTTTTTTAAAATCTTCTTTCATTATAACGTGCCTTTTATGTAATAATCATTTATATCTCCTTTTTTTGATAAGAAATAAGAATCATAAGTATCAATTCCTAAACTTACTTTTTGTCCTCCGCTACTATAAAATTCTTCTGAACATTCCCAAATACCTATATCTAAACTGCCTTTATCAACAACTAGAAATTGAAAATCTGAATAATGCTTATCAAATAAATTACAATACAAAAACACTTGAACATCATATCCGTACTTCTTTGCACTATAAGGAAATGATTTTATATCACTTGTTGTCTTAATATCGCAGATTCTATTCTCACCTAATATATCAGCTTT
>Ga0233412_10000247_pt1 | contig 32136 bp, 49 predicted proteins | sample Na_anoxic_4_MG_FD_180667 | JGI IMG/M metagenome (GOLD analysis project Ga0233412, IMG submission 180667) | Seawater microbial communities from Saanich Inlet, British Columbia, Canada - Na_anoxic_4_MG | ecosystem: Environmental > Aquatic > Marine > Inlet | place: Canada: British Columbia... | reverse complement strand
TGGTGGAAAAATATCCTTATCTAATAGCCACACCATAACTATAGATGGAAAGGATATCGAGCTATCAGAAGAATCTTTTGAGAATCTTAATAAACAATTAACGGAGGAGTGAGATGTTAGTTTTAACAAGAAGGATCGGGGAAGATATAATTATTAGCGGTAAACTTGAAGGTGATCGCATAACAATATTTAATCTTGGAGTAAAAGGGAGTCAAGTTAGAGTTGGGATTGATGCTCCTAATAGCATTACTGTGCATAGAAAAGAAATACAGGATAAGATTGATAATGAAAATAACTAAAGGAGAAAAAGTATGGGTTTATTAAAAAAACTGTTAAAAACAACACTTGATGTTGCTATTCTGCCAATAAATATAGCAGAAGATGCGGTTACTTTTGGAGGTATATTAAATGATAAAAATGAACCTGCAACAGTTAAAAAGATTAAAACATTAAAAAAAGACTGTGAAAGCATTGGTATATCAATTGAAAAGCTTTCAGAGGATTTATAATGAGTCGTAATAGACCAGAAGAACAGATGTATATAGATTTCTGCAGGGAATTTACATTTAGATTCCCTAAAGAGCTTAAGTATCTATTTAGGATTGAGCATGGAGGCTATAAGATTGGAAAGAAAGAGCAGGGAATAAGAAAGATAACTAGTTTAAGGGCTGGAGTACCAGATTACGCCTTCTTTAAATCAAATGTTGATTTAGATGGACTATGCACGCAAATATATTATATACTTGAGAAATCTTTGGGGGCTGTTTTTAATGACAATATATTAACCGAGATTGATCAATTGATAAGACAAATAATATCAGCTCCTAAGATGCTCTGGATTGAATTTAAAGTCAAAGGCAATAAACTTACCGCCCACCAGGAAGAAGTACGCGACATCCTCATCTCACAAGGACACAAGCACGTTACTTGCTATAGCGCAGAGTCTGGGATTGAAGAGCTTATGAAATATATAAAATAACTAATGCGTTACGCACTCAACATATACAGCATCGGCGCTACCATGAGGCAAAATCCATGCTGGGTAAGCCTCTAGATGATAAAATCCTTTTCCGCCAGTAGAAAACATTGATGTTGTAAACATTTTTCTATCAACTAAATACTCATATGTATTGTTATTCACCCTAACATGCCACTGAATCCATTCTTGAGAAAGCGCTCCCTTAAAGTCAGTAATGCTACAAACTATTATAGGTAAATCATTCTTATCAACTGAATCAGCGCTAATTTCTATGCTTCCAGGGCGGACTATCTGATGCCTACCATCATTTATATGTATATACGTATTAGCAAGACAATAAGAGCTAATAAAAAGAAAAAATGTAAATATAATTTTGCGCATAAGTCACCTCGTATTTATAATAAATATATTATAAATCATTATTGTGGATTATTAAAGGTTTTATTTGTGCGATATTTACCAATAAATTGTCTTACGATATTTTTGCTACTGTTTTCCGTCTTTATGCATACCTTTTATTTCAGATATATCATTCTGTATTATTTCTAGTGTTTGATGTACAAGACCGATAGAATACTTTAATTTATCATCTATTCTTTCTTTTAATCTTAAGTCTAACTTATCCAATCCCTCTTTTAACTCTTCTCGGGAGGCAGTGCTTTGAATCTTTTGAAACATAATCTTACAGACCCAGGTTAAAACACCTATCATTCCAGCCCATAATAAATTAAAAAATGTTTCAGGAGTCGTCATTTTTTTCCCTAAGCTTTTTAGTTAAAAATAATATCTGTAACATACATGCTATTGTAAATACATCAAACCCTATAGCTGATATATGAGGATGTTTAGCGCCATAATTACAATATAAATATAACGTATACATTATTACACCAGCTACACCTGTAATTATTGACACTATACCAAGCTTTCTAGCAAAAGAATTACATAGAATTGCACAATTTACTTCACTTACTGCTATAGAAAATAAAGTAGCAAACCCAAATAGTAACTCTAGAAAAGCTTGGGTTTTTTCTTTCATTTCAGGCATTAAAAATCCAAAAAATAAAAATATTCCTGCTGCTGCTAAAGCTATTAAACAATTCTTTAAAAACCTATCTTTTTTTATCATATATATTCCTCGTTAATTTAATTTTGAGGATCCATTTTACTTTAAACATTAATATAAGACTATAACATATCTCTTAAGAGATGTCTCACATTATAGAAATCTACTGCTAAACCAAGATGTAGCATTTATTTCCATTATAGTTTTAATGTATTGATCCGTATGCCATCCAAAATAAGTGGCTGCTATTGTAAATAATATCGTATAGATAACAAACAGTGGTCTTATAACGCTTCTAAGATTACGCACCCATAGGCTAACCTCTCCTACAACATCTCGATTAAAGAACCTTGTTTTAGCATCGTAAAGCTTACATTGTGAGTCAACAAATTGCGGCATTATTTCCGGTTTAGTTGTTGCTAAACTTGATAGCGTTGCTTCCGGGGTATCTTCATCAGGACCTAGGAATTTTTTCTTTAAGAAATCAAATACTGGAGGAACTACAAACCCTAGTGCTGAGGCTGCCAAATCTAATAACATGCTAAACTCCTATTAATTCAAAATGTGGTAAATCATTAAATCTTTGGTCTTTGAAATCAAAATCGCCATCCCAATCACCACCCCACCTAATCCTATAATCCATAACCCCACTGTCAAAAAACGACTGAGCTACCCCGGTAACAAACCCGCCAAAACTATAAAACCTCTTTAAATCATCCCAATCTATTGGGTAAGGTGCAACATCAACTGCTATTGATGGAATGGAGTTATGCTTTGATTTAGGGAAAGTTAAAGTGCTATTCCCTTCTTTAAAAGCTTTATTTTGAGCGTCTTCCTCTCTATGCCCACAAATAACTGAGCAATCATAATGAGTAATTACATAATCAAATAATACTTGCAAATCTCTATGACACGAAAGCAATCTTTCTTTTGATATATTGCTAAAGCTAAACATAATGATTTAAGATTTAAGCGCCTCACTTGGTGCATCTTTCTTAATAGTTTTTTCTTTAGATAACCCATCAACATCCGGTAAATTCCTTAGATGTCCCACAAGAACGTCCAACTCATGATAATTTAACCCGGAATTTCTTGATTTACAAATAACATTCAAAACTGAGTTTAATAATTCTATGCTTATTTCATATTTCATAAAAAAATGCCCCTTCTAACTTAATAAAAAGAGCATTATATCATGTATTTAATTAAATGTTAAGTAGCACCTAAATACGAAACATTCATGTTTGCATATGTAATTGTTGGTGCAACTGTCCCAGCGTTATCATGCCTCATTCTAAAATCCAAATCTACAGGAACCCTTGTCACATCTATAATCCCAGTAAAACCAGCATTTCCAACATCACCTGCAGTTGCAACCTTTCTGTTAAAATGAATATTATCTTGCTCTACCGCATTTAAAAATGGTGACCCAAAGAACACTACATTTGACGTATCTGATGAAAAAGAAAAGCTTCCTTCAACCCTATATCTTCCTGTTTGAGTTATTGTTATCTTATCATTTGTGGCATCACTAGTTACATTAGAGCTTGGCTCATTATCAGCAAATGCTGTCATCTTAACGTATGTTGCTCCAGTAGCTATGTTCTGAGATGTAGATCCATCATGAACATGTACTCCGCCATAGATACCTGCCTGATTAATGTATCCTGAAGTCTCCAGAAGAGTTTCATTTATTTTTCCGTATGCGGTTGATGCTGTAAAATTACCAAAATTTATATCACCATCTGTTCCTGATCCTGAAGCAGCCTTTCTTCCAGCTTCAATATTTATATTTGCACCGCTAAAGTTAGCTGTTACCCCACTTCCTGCGCGTAATGTTAATTCATCACCATCACCAGCAGCAGATCTTTTACTTTCTACAACAGCATCATAATCAACAAACCTAATATCTCCTGATTTAGCCGACAACGCATAAGTATAATTTAGACCAACTTCTAATCCATGGCCTTCAGTTGAACCACCACCATCATTAAAGTCAGGAGAATCATATGCAATATAATCTCCATTGGCATCATTACTATTGCCAAGTAAAGTCGCGGTAAATGCAGCAGCTCTTCTGCCTGAAGTTAACCACTCATCACCAGTTATTTTTGAATGCACACCCGTAACTTGATCAATATCTCCATCTAGGGTCGTATCTACAAAAATAGTGTCACTTGCAGTAGTACTTGTAGTAAGATCAATATCAATCTCACCATCACTAATAGTTAGCTTATCCCCATCAAAAATCATTGTATCAACATTGTTTACCGACCATTCAAACTGCTTTGCAGTAGGAACATTAAACTGAATGTTATTTAAAGATGATTCAAAATAAAAAGCATCATTAAAGTTGTTTCTTATTATACCAACATTCCCTGATGAGCTTCTAAATCTCCATGTTGGAGATAAACTTGTAGATTCAAAATCAATAAATGCAAAGCTATCGTGAAAAAATTCATTTGTATGTACTTCTGTAAAATACCCTTTTGATATAGAATTTGCTAGCGCACCAACTTGATCCCCAGCAGTTGCAGGCTTTAAAAATGGCGTGCCTGGAATGGTTGCTGTATCTCTTGCCCATTGGCCCCCTGCATTATCATCTACATATCCTTTGGTGGTAACTGTATCATTATCAGAAGCTCCTGTTGAAATCTCTAATAAATCTGGTCTTATTTTTGTACTCATTTTTATTCTCCTATAATGCTGTTTCTACATAGCCCCAAAACTGACTATTTGTTTTCACATCAATTGATTTTCCGCTATTTGAACCTATAACAATACATTCCACCGTATCTCTTAAACTCATCTTAAATGTAGTTGATCCATCCGCAATATAGTTACTTGTGCTATCAAGTATTGTAAATGGTGATATGCTTGAATATGAATACCTGCTTATTTCAGCCCCACCACTATTTTTATGTACAAATATCTGGGCTATAGAATGAGCTGTTACGATACCACCACCAAGCAAATTAGCCGCACCACAGCAAAATAATTGATCTACAGAAGCGGTATATTTACCTGTTGTATTATTATAATTACCAAATAAATCAAAGAACCCACTAGTAGAATCATTTTGATAAACAACTGGATAAGGTGTAGCATCTCCAGTGACATCAACATGATCTGAGTTAACTATTGCTTTAAATCCTGGCTTTGTATTATCTCTAAAATATCCAGTTTCAGTGTCAATTATCTTAACATCATCTTTATACATTGCGCTTGGTGTAGCAATATAAGCAACTGATGTAGCGTCAACACTTGAAGCTTGACCAGAAGTATATTTGTTACAGAACATATGTAGGCTTGAGCTATTAGTTAGATCAAATGTTTTACCACCAGATACATCCATATCAACTTCATGCATGTTGGCAAAAACTGTTCCGCCATTATCTGCAATAATAAATGATGGATTTGCAGCAGAGTTCAAACCTCTATTACCATTAATAACTGATGTTCCGCTTTCATCTAAATAAAACCCAGTTCCAGCTAATCCAAGAGTTAAATTATTAAAATGAACTTCTGAATCATCTGAAACAACAAGTCCGCCGTTAAGTTTGGATGACTCCATATGCAATCTAACTCCAGAACCTACTGGAGCTGCTCCAGGAGTATAACTTCCCCCATCTAATACTTGAGCTTTATAAGGTGTTCCTGAAGAAGCTACTAGGTTTGCTTCAGTTAATAGTTTATTAAGATCTAAGAATGGTTTTTCAATTGATTTACCATTATTCAAATCATCACCAGCTTTAGAGCTAGTTAAGAATTGAATTTGGTCTAATGACCCTGATGCACTAAGATCGTAATCATAGATTACATAAAATCTATCTGTTGTTTTTAATGTTGTGCCATCAGGATCCAGCCATGTAAGACTTGTTCCGCTAACAGTAAATGCATTTCCATAATCAAAAATAGCAGAACCGACCACAGCAAACATAGTGTCTGTGTTAGAAGGTGTTTGTGATAAAACTCCTGGGAAACTTACTTGACCATCAGAACCCACGGTTATAACATCTTTCTCACCAGACGCTGAAGATGAAACCGCACTTTGTACAAATGCAGTAGTAGCATTTTTAGTGGTGTTGTCTCCAAATGTTTGTGTTGTAGATGTTGTGCCATTAGGCAAATCAGTGCTAGAACTTAAAAGTCCTGCAGCATCAACTTGAACTATACCACTTGCTAAAGCTATTTTTTCTGCAGTTATTTCAGCAGTAGAATTATCTACCTTAAATCCTATGCCATCATCCTCATATATCTTAAACAAAAAATCTGTTCCAGCGTTATTTGTTCCACCGGCATACCCTACTTTTTGTCTTAAATTATAGCCTCCGCTGGATCTTTCAAAAGACCACGTGTATTTAGATCCTGAAGTCATAAATATACGTCTAGCAAAAGGCACATCATTCATACCACTAATGGGTATGCTTATGTTGTCGCTTTCATACAGCTTGGTTCCAGCTATACCCTCACCTTCGTAAATTCTAAATGTTCCGTTTTGACCACCAATGGCTGCTCGTATAGCGATTCCTGGGCACCATATGTCTTTTGTAGGCGTAAAACTTTGCCATGCTTCACCGACTGTTGCGGATAATGCTCCAGGGGATGTTGGATCATACTCTATATCCGTTACTGTTAGCCCTAATGTTCCAACATTAATATTAAGTGAATAATCTGTTACATCATTAATATTAGCTATTGCACCTCCCCCATCACCATCTGTTACAATATTTCTTCCTAAGGTATGAGTTACTAGGTTGTCCCCCTCCTCATCCCATAAATCTTCACCCCCGATAGCATCAAAAACTGCCTTTGCTGTTGGGGATTGCTTATTAGTTGAGCTTAAATCTATTGATGTTACGATTTCATTTATGTTTTGACCTGATCCAAATTGAACTCCATTAACCGTGCTGAATTTAACTATTGCAGCTGGAGCTGTATCAAAATCTATAAACGCCCCACTAAACGAAACATCCGCTATATTTCCAGCAGTTGATTTAATGTCATCAGACCATATAGCAGGAATTCTATCTGCTGTTTTTCCAATTTCATTTGATCCAGTAATGGGAACTATATAACCTGTTTTCTGCTCCCACAATCCTGCTGGGCCAACTAACTCATTAATAGCTCCAATAATGTTTGAAGAGGTTGTTGTTAAACCTGTTATTGTTTCCTCAGCAACATTTTGCGATACTTCTGCATGGGTTCCTTTATAGTTTTTAACTCCAGCAGCAGATATATCATATATCCAAGATGAGGCAATTGATCCTGCTGGAACTGCATCATATTGACTTGTTTTTTTATTTGCCATACTAATTCCCCTTAATTATCTGAATCTTCAGTTATTTTTGTGTCACCGTCTTCAGTTATCTTATTGTCGCCACTCTCAGTTATTTTAAATATATTTTGATAGATGTGCTGAAAAGCCTTAGCTATCATTTCATAATATTTTAATGGTGATCTCATCTTGCTTTACCAACAACTTTACCCGAGGTGGCCCAAAACATATTTCCTGCTGTTGTTGTTTCTGACAATCCATCAATAGTTGCGCTTGCTAATATTTTAGTGCATGCTATTGGAGCTGTTTCACCAGCTTCAAGATTCCATAAGCCTTCTTCGCCAGTAAGTGAGTTTCTATAAACTACAACACCAGCTGTTCCAGCCTTAATCCATGTAGCTAATTCGCCAAAAGGAGCATCTACAACAACTCGTCTTGATCTTGTAAAATAAAGCCCTATATCATTATTGCCTGTTTGAGGATCTAATTTATTTGCTGCCATTTTTATTCTCCTAATATTTAATTATAAAGTGTGTATATTTGTTTACTGGTCTTGTTTCATTTCCACCAGTAGCCCGCGTTATATCGTCAGCTCCAGTAAATACTCCTTGCGACCCTGTTCCTCCACTCAAGTTTTGTACTGATGTAACAAATGGTATCCCATGCTGATGAGACTTGATCTCACCAGGCTGACGTGTACCAACATTATCTCCGACAGTTCCATCCCCCCTATCTGTTCTTGTTGCGCGATCAGGATCTCTGGTTGATTCATTAGCCCATCCGCGAGGGAAATACCCATTCCATTCAACAATTGCAAATGATAGTGGATTCATAATTGCATCTAGCTTAAGAGCAACATCATCAGCAGTATCAGTACTATCAATATCTAATTGAATTAATCTTGTTGCTCCTAGCCCAATTGGAGGCAGTCCTGAATTATTTTTTCTGATATATATTGCGAAGTTATTTGTTACTGGTCCTATTGGATTAATGCTTGATAAAGTAAAGTATGTTCCTTCAGTTAATGCTGATGCAGCTAAGCACTGAACTGTAAATATCTCTGGAAGAGATGCCGTTCCTTGTTGGGTAACATTAATTGTAAATCCAGAATTTACATCAATAGCATCAACAACAACACCATCCTCTAAGTTTGTAACAGTTACGGTATCTGTCACTATGGTGCTGCTCGTGTATCTCTTACCATAGTCCTCACCGAGAATTGCAAATAATCTAGGGTATGCAGCTGTTATAGCAAAGTTATGATCAGCATCAGTTGTGTCTTGACAAGCACTTAACCAATAATTAGGGGCATCTTCAGTAGGCCATAGTAATTGCGCTCCTGCCGGAGCTTCACCAGGAACCCATACTATTCCTTGATCTGTGGTGTACATTGATTTCCAATCGTATCCAATTGGTGTTCCGTCAATATCATAAAATAGATCAGTTGGCCTTGCTGGGGTTTCTATACTTAAACTTTTACCATTTGCATATTGCTCTGGAAGATATTGATATTCTAAAAGATCATCACCCTTGTTTAACTGAACATGTGTTAATTCAACTTCACAAACAACATTAAGAGGCATTCTAAATTTAATCTCTAACTGACCTCTCTCAGGATCAATGGTTTTCCCTGCAATGCTTGGTATTAATTCTGTACTTAAATATTGAACCCAATCATTTGTTAATGGGAATGATCCAAGATTTGTCTCTACAGATGCAGATCCTGAAGCACCAAAGTTTTGATTAGCAATAATTTCAATTGTATTTGATTGATCGCTTCGACCATAAAATGCAAAGCTTATCTGCGTATTTTCAAAACTTCTTACGTCCTTTATTACGAAATAAATATCCTTAAAAGTCTCCCCACCCCCATTTACAACAGTAGTTTCATGCTTGATATATCCATACGGATCGTTTGGAACATCAGTTTGACCCAACAAAAACTTTTCAAATCTAACATCCATCGTAGCGTTTGTATTACTTCTAATAAAATACCACTCAGGAAAAGATATTTTAACCGGGGATATTCCTAGCTCGGCGCCTTCAAACCGATGCTTTATTACCTCCGTAAAATCACTGTTAGCAATAAAGTTAGTAACATCAATTTCATCAGCCGGAGGTGTTGGGCCATCAGTTGTTGGAGGCCAGCTATCTTGAGTGTCAATAATGTCGTCATTAACATCTCTTAATTCTAAGAAATAAGGTTCATCATCGGCAAAAAATATAGGTCCAGGAACGGGAACGCTACCGCCAGAAGTTAATTCTATTGGATTTGCATATGCCACCGGCTCTGTTGCAGGTGAAACTATTTCATTTGTTTTATATACTGCCTTTAGACAAGAATGATCAGAATCTTTATATGAATACAAAAACCCATCTATAAGAGGCAATCCAGTATCATCAAAAAATGTGTTTCTAAATGCCGCTGATGTTATATATTTTATTTGTGCCATTATTGGCCTCCTAATTCATTTGCTATTGTTGCTAAAAGTCCAGCTTTAGAGCCTTTTCCAAGTATTTTTCCTAACGTACTTAATTTCTTTTTCTGTAAATCATTTCTTAAAAATTTTAACTTATCTTGAAATCTAAGGTTATCCTCAACCCATCTAGAGTCTTTTGCATGCTCTGTAATTGATCTAACAAAATCGGACATAAACCCACCCCCAGGTATTAATCTAACAACAGAAGTACCAAGATTTTTTGATAATCTACTTATTGCATTGGCTGTATTTGAATAATTTATTGTCCCTGGAGCCTTATTTTGCGAAAACTCCATCGTCTTAACTAAATTATCAAATTTATTAAATACTTCTTTATTATCTATTAGCTTTGACATAGCTTCTGGCCCTGTCTGGTTTATACTCTTTATAATCTTTGAGTATGAAAGTACGGGTTGACCATTAATGTTATTTGTTGAGTTATTAATTATTTGACCTAACTTAGTTGTTCTTAAATTATCCCATGTCTTTTCACCTTCAGGATTTGGTATTTTATTTCCAGCATCATCAATATTAAACTTGAGAGCGTTTTCAATCTTATTAATATTTGTTATATTGTTTGTTTTTCCAAATATACGATCTACAGCCTTTTCTGGAGAAATTTTTGAAGTTTGCGACCCTTTATTGCTTACCAGGTCATTTACGATATCTTTTTGATCAAACACATCTCCGACCGCTCTTCTCGACTGCCGGGCCAAAACAAATAAATCTCTGGAGGCTAAGTTTTGATTATCACCAAGCTGATCCATGGCATCATATGTTTTATTTAAAACTCTTGAATAACCTAATCTAGTTGGCCTATCAGATGTTCCTCTAATTGCTTTATTTATGCTAACAGCTAAATCATTTGCATCTCTTACAGTTAAAGGTTTTGTCTCTAGATCATTAAATCTACCCTCTAAGTTTGGGGTTAATTTAAAGTCAACTATATTTCCTTTGGCATCATCAAGTTCATTTAATATTCCCTCTTTTGGAACTTCAACGTCTGATCCAGCTGATGACGAAGCTTTATCATAAATACTTGATATTTTTTTCATTGCATCCTTGCGAGTTACTCCTAAAATATCCTGCACATCAGATCCCATAGCTAAAGCTGTTTTTTCTGAACCACCAAGAGTTTTTTGTATTCCTTGAGCTGAGTTTATTATTTGCTTATTTATGCTGTCAGCAGATTGTCTTATTTTAGCGCTAGCAGGACCGCCATCTCCTTTCAGCAATAATTCTTCTCTGGCTTGTATTTCAGGCTGCCTAGTTAATGCTCCTGCCGTAAGGCCAGTGACTCCAGCTTGACTGGCAATATCACTTCTTTTAGCTGCCTCATTCAATATTCCCTTATCCTGAATTCCAAGTCTTGAAGCCTCATTTGTTTTTCTAAGAGCAGATAATCTATTTATGAAAGGCAATCGTGGAATTGATCTTGTAACTCCACTTAATCCTCCAACAGTTAATGCCCCAGTTATAGGGTGATCAGGATCTTGAGATGCTCCTATGGCAGCATCAGCCATAGTTTTTACAGCCAGTCCTCCCTCTACCTCAGGAATGGCTGCAAATCCAGCCATGCTTCCAACAAAATTACCAACTTTACCAGCCACTCCTGAAGCCTGAGGCAATTCAACCTGCTTAACTTTAGGAAGAAGAGGTAGTGCAGTTGCTCCTGGAGATATAGTTCCCAATAACCCCGGATCAAGTTTCTGTAATGTCTGCACAAATCTAACAGGGATATTTAGCAACCCCTGAGCCGCTCCAGCTCCAAATCTTTCTGCTGCTGGTAATTTCTCCTGCTGCATCCTTTTGGTGACTAATTGCTCCAATTTATCTGTATCAACTGGCGATGCAGATTGTTGCTGAGAAACATCAGGCGACTGCTTTTCTAAAGCTAGATTCTTATCAACAATTTTTTCTAGATCTGTTGTGTCTGCCATAATAATTATCCTTTCCCAATAAGGTCTATTACACGCTCTTCTGAAATACCTTTCTTTTTAGCTATAGCATGAATTTGATCCATATTTACACCATCCCCAAGGCCTTTTAATCTTGATTCATTTACGGTATCTGCTGATTGTTGTTGGGATGACTTTAACGAATCAGGAAGTTTATCTTCCCATTGTTTATCGGCTTCAAATAATTTCCTACCACCTCCAGCCACATAGTCTGAATAATGATTAAATTTATCTTGAGCCAAATAATCTTTCGATATAACTCCTCCAAATAGCTTTCTTAAAGAAGACGGCCACATTGTAGAAGTACCAATGGCATTTTTAATCATGTTAAATTCTCGCTGAGTCATTCTTCCTAAATGGAATGTTTTAATAAACTCACCTTGCGCCCTAACTAAATCCGCTCTAAATTTTTGTCCGGAGGGGGTAGTCCATGAAATAGCTCCACTTAAAGGATTTACTAATTTAGTGTCATGCAAATCATCTAATAATGTTTTATATAGAGGCAGCTCTTTTTCTGTTGCTTGTTGCGCATCAGTTGATACATCATTATATTTTTTACTTAAATCTTGAGCTTGGGCCTTTAAAAACGGATCATTTTCTTGTTGCGCCTGTCTTGTAACATCATTCAGCACATCATTTGCTTGTTCACTTAATGTTTGCTGTTTTTTAACTATTGGCTGTACAGATTTAATTTGCTCAGGAGTTGCAACATTACTATCAGGTATCGCCTGATTGACTTCTTTTGTAGCATCCGTAGGAGATGTTAATTGAGACTTATTGTTTGCATGAGTTATTGTTGAATTAACCTCAGAACTATTAGCTGGATCTGGATTAACTCCAGTAGGAGCGGTATCTGCTTTATCTGGTGTTGCTATTGAGCTTGTAGTAGATGGCGAAGGTGTAGATGCCTTAAATCCTGTTAATTTGGCTAAATTTGCCGCTGAAGTTCTTGTCCTAACATCATCTTTTCCATATTTCTGTAAATTTGATAAAAATTCTTGTTGAGCTTGTGCTGATGATGATAATGTAGGAGCACCTTCTTTTTGCGCTCTTGATGTTAGCTCTTGAGCTTGTGCTCGCTGCAATCCAATTGATGCTAGAGATTTTGCTAAATCTAACTTTTGCTGTTGTGGAAAATTCTCTATTTGAGACTGTATTTGTTGCTGGCGTAATGGAGCTAAATTTTGCTCTTGCTGCAACTGAAGGCCCCTTAGGGCTTCTTGCTGCCTTCCAGCATCTATTTGTTGAGCCTGCAATAAAGGCTGAGTTCTTGCTTGAGCCTGCTGCTGTAATGATGCAGCTATCCTAGCCATTATATCACTTGGTAATGGAGTTTTAGCCTGTAGTGGTTGTATTACTTGCAATGCCATTTCTATTCTCCTATAAAATACTGCTTAATATACTTCCTAAAGAACCTATCATATTTGCCGTACTTCCTGCTTTAGCATTTTGCTGCCCTTGCTGAGCCAGACCTAATGATTGCAACAGGCTAGAAATATCTTGCTGACCCTGCAACCCAATTTGTCCTGAGGCATTAGCTGCGCTTAAACCGGTTCCAGTTAATCCCTGCAATCCACCAAGCGTTTGCTGTCTAGCACCCAATACATTTTGCAAGAATTGATTTTGCTGACCAGCAGTACCTTGCTGTGCGAACTGTTCTAATGCCTTGCTTTCAGCACCACTTTGCCCCAATCCCTGAGCTTGCAATCTATTTTGTACAGAACTTAAACCAGACTCTATAGTCGCTTTTTCAGCAGGAGATTGTTGAAATGCTCCTAAGATTTTATTAACTTGAGCTGTAGGATCTGACCCACCCTGCAATAACCCTAACTCTTCAGCACCAGCTGCAGTTCCAAATTGTTGGAATGGCTGTAAACCAGCTTGAGCTTGGCCTATAGCACCTTGCTCACCACTCATGGCAGCTCTTAATTGGGACTCTAGATCGCTAAATCCTCTTTGAGTATCTTTTCTACCCAATAAAGTACTAAGAAAATCTGCTCCACCAGTGGCAGCACCACCTAAAGCACTTTGTAGAGAAGCTATAAGCTCTCCAATACCTGGGGCTCCTGATGCTGCACCCGCTCCTGCACCTGCTGCCCCACCTACTCCCGCTCCTGCACCTTGCGTAAACATAATTGTCTCCTATTTCTTGCTTCTTGAATCTTCTATCCAAAGATTCTTAGCTTCGTTAAAATGTAAAATCATTGAATCACTATCTGCAAATATAAAAGATGCAGCACCAGCAAGCTTAAGGCCATTACCGTCTATAAATTCAACGGTTTTAGTTGCGCTTAATCCCTCTATTAATATTTTCTGCCCATCAAATCCTTTGGATATTTGAGGGTTTGATGAAATAGTTATAGGTCCGGCTGTTGCGCTTTGAATACGCATATAATCGTTTGTTAATGGAACCCCACCAATTGCAGTTATACCTGTATCTGCGGACGGCGGATTACCAAAATTTATTAAATTCTTTAGGTTGTTTATCCAGGTATGCCAGGACTGGGTTAACATTCCATCTGAACCTGTTAAAACATCTGTTGGCATTGGTCCTAATCCTGACATTATTGATTCCCCTGCGCTGTTACATTTATAGAAGCACCCAATAAAACAAAAGGAACTTCATTGTCCATTGTTATCTTAAATACAAATGACTTCGCTCTTCCTAATCTAAAGAATTTAGTTTCATACTCTCTTCTGCCAACATCACCTATGTCAGCTGTAAGCTCATTTCCATAACTTAACCCACCATCTATTGACACTCTAAGTCGTAATTTAGGTGAAGCATTTTTACCACATGAAGAGCTTCCAACACCTTGCTTAAGATCAAAAGTAATGCTGTTAATTATCATATATCTATAATTAGGATCAGAGAAAATAGGAGGTACGCGTGTGCGCCTTATATTTACATCAACATCAGCAAGGTATTTACTGCTCATTTCATATAAACTTGATGTTCTATGGTCAATCACATAGTGTTTATTAATGAGAAATGCATGATCATTAGCTAGATGCCTATCTTTTGAGTTGTACTCTAGCCTAATGAAATTTCCTTCTGTTATATCTAAAGCCCAAGATTTATTATCTTCAGTAAAGTTAATCTGATACATAACATGACCTTGATCATTTCTATAGATAAATGAATTTGCGTCACTTACATTTGAATATCTTTGAAATTCAGTTAAAAGACTTTTAGTGCTTACTGGTTTTGGGGTGGTTCCACTAGTCATTACTATAGATCCCACTCCATCCTCATCTTTGCTTAACCATGCTAGAAAGCCAAATGCCTCATAAATACTTCCTACTGCGGCACATCCATAGGGGAAAGTTTCAACACGGGCAAATGGTAAAATAGGATTCCCAGCGTTATACCATGTCTGGGTAATTTTAGTTCCCATAATATATAGGCGATCATTTAACGCTTTTAATCCAATAACGCTATCTGAACCTATTGAAAAAGTATCTAATGCATCCCAAGTTGTTCCATTATTTATTCCGGAGAAATGTAAAACTCCAGAATCAACTTTGCTAACAACAAATCTTGCCCCTAATAATGAGACATCTGTAGGCTCTAATGGAAATCCAACGCTACTAATTTGAGAAAAAGAACCGGTAGAATCATTCCACAACCATCCCGCCGTTCCATCTACAAAAATAACTTCACGTCCATTATCTGAAATTCCAACATATCCGGTCTCCGTATTGATATCACCAATAAATACTAAATTTAGTGATGTATCAACTCTATATATCTGACTTCCTACAACCCAATACATATGGTCTTTATATGGGTACAACCTTCTTCCTGCTTTTCCTGTTTGAATTGACGTCCCATTATCAAGACTCAATCCTGGGGTTGGGAATATAGCCTTACCCTTTTTACCCATAGGGTCAGTTGTCACAAAACAATTAATAAGCTCTTGTGGGTCAAACTCAGAGGAGTAAGATTTATCAAACGATCCAATTATGTCTAATGGTAAATTAGTAGCCACGCATTATCCTTCCGTCGTTGTAACCTCTTCCGGCCTTAAGCATTGCACCTGTTTTGATATTAAAATCTAAATCAGTAGCCCCTATTACGTCCTTCAATAATTCTTTATATTTAGCTTCTTTCTTATCATTCCATGATGACCCATCAAATACATCTTGTAAGTTTCTAGCTACCGCATAAGCTAGAAAATCATGATAATAACCAGGAACTTCAGCAAGAGGCTGATTCAATGAAACCTTATCGATCATGAATTTAGCTTTAATAGTGCATGAATAGTCTATTTCTGGTTTAGTGAAGAAAAATATAAATGATTGTTCGTTTTCGTTTTGAAAATATGCTTGAACAGGCCTACACGTAGCATTTAATGCCTGCGCTCTTCTGTAATAAATAACATCAGCAACTATATCAACTGGATATAAGAAATTAGCATCCTCTAAATTAATAAACTTTAGATTTACAATTCTTTGGCTGTCTACATCTGCACCAATAGCGGTAGAGAAAGTATATCTCTGCTTTCCAGCTGTAACAGGAAATGTTAGCTGCTTATCATAAGCAATTTTAGTGTTATTTGATGAGTAATTGTCTAACAGCGCATTAAGAGTATTTAATCCCTCATTAACGTCACCCTTACTAAGGGCGCGCTCAGACGAGAAAATTCCTATTAACTTATATGCTTTCTCAATAATCGTATTGCTTGTACGTGTTATTTCAGTCATAAAACCACCCCTAAAGTTTAGTTAAGGAGGGATAGCTTTACCCACCCCCCTTAATTATGTTTTATAACTAGCCCAATAAGATTACAACACGAGAGCCATCGACAACTTTACCTGATAAGTTATCCAAACGAGCTGTTCTGATTGAGGTTAAAATATCACCATTACCAGACAATCTGATGCTTATTCCATCACGCATTGCGAATGCATCATCTGCGAACAATTTCTTGATCTTAGGTGCTGCAAATAATAAAGCAGTTTTATGATAGAAAATATTAGCTGTATAAATTCCTTTGGTAGCACTACCAACACCTGAGTTTCCAGTTGCTAGAGTTAAGCTATCGCCTATTGCTACTTCAGCATCTATATTTTTATAAGGACCTGTAGTTACAATTGCTGGGGAGAAAGTAATAGTAGCTTCACCACCTGCGCTTGAAGCAACAGTTGTATCAAGTATAGTTATTTGAAAAGGTCGACCTGTAGGCTGTAAAGTTCTATGATGTAGTACTTGACGTTCAGGAATAGTGATTAAATCACCTTTCAAGAATACGCCCGGAGTGGAAACACCCAAACCTTCAACAACCATAGTATTGCCACTTGCTACTGCAGCTTTTGAGGTTCCAGCATCAACAACACCGTTTGCAGGAGTTTCAGCAACTTCACCAACACCAGCTATATGTTTAACAACAGCATGGTTATGGAAAAGCATGATGTTTGCAACTTCACCAATACGCCATTTACGTGTAACGTCTTTGGTTATGTCAACAGCATTTGAATTTTGTAATCCTGAGAATGAACCCAATGAACCATAAGTTTGCTCACTTAAAACACCTAATCTCATTCCATCATCAGGAATAGCGGTGTCATTCATGAACGCAGTAACTTGTGATATAGCTTCATATGATGCTACTAATGTTCCAGCAGTACCAACGTGATAATAAGCACCTTCAAATAATGCTACAGATAAGTCATTATCAATGCTTAAAGCTATATTAGATGATGCAGGACGAACCGTGCGCATATCATAGTTTTTGTCAATTTCAAAAGTATCTTCAAAAGTACTTAGATCAAATGAAACGTTAGTTGGACGATCAGCAGTTAAAGTAATAGTTCTTTCGGTAATATCACGTGATACAGATGTAATATCCCAAGTGTTATTTACTTCAAAGTTGTTAGGTAATCTAATGTCTACTTTAGCTTTTGTGTCTGAAGGCCAACGAACCATATCAACTTCGTAATCGCGCCATGAATTAGCCATGAAAACTGTATTAGCTTCCATTTGTACCAGAATTTTTAATGCCAAGGCTTCTTTAGCATTCAATGTATTAGCCATGTTTATTTACTCCAAAATAGTTAAGCTGGAGAAATCTATAGGCGTTTTAAAGCTCCCGTATGAATTTCTCTGCCAATTCTTCTTCGTTCATCTGCGCCATTTTCTTAACGCCAATAGATGAACCGCCGTGTATAGGGTCAGGTTGAGCGGGAACTTTTGTAACTTTCTTTTGATTGTTCTTTGAGTCATTTAGCTCAAACATCTTCAAGTTACGTTCTTTCTCATCCGTGAGCGAAGATATCTTAAATACTTTGGAAGGATTGCTTTTAGCTTCCTCATATAATTTATTTATTCCGTCTTTGTACAACGAAGCATTTTCTAACATATCAAGCTTTATATTTACAGACTGTAGAACATCTGATAAATCCGGATGCTCATCTGCGAAATCTTCAAGCTGGTCTATTAACCTTTCACTTGCTACCGGCGTATTAACCGCAGGAGCAGGATTATTAAATTGCTGCTGTACTGGTTGCTGGACTTGTGTTTGCTGGCTATTTATTGCTTTAGCAATCGCTTCGCTATACTGAGGCGCTGTCATATCTTTATGGATATAACCTAAATATTGATCCCACACATAATCAGGTCCAGGTGAAACTGTATTTACTGTCGCTGTACTTTGTGGTTCCTGCTGAGCTGCCTGCAAATCTTCATATTTTTTCTGATATTCAGCATCTAACTTTCGTTTTAGCTTTCTCTCAGCTTTTGCTTTTAATTTTGCGGCATGGTTATCGAACTCCTCGCGGGTGTTAAAAACAACTTTTTCATCTACTGGTCTTTCAGTAACAGCAGATTCATCGCTACTTTCTTCACTCGTAACTTGTTCAGCATCAGCACTTTCACTCACTACAGTTTCAGTCACAGGTTCATTTGCAACTTCAACGGAATTCTCTTCACTCATTTTTTCACCTCAATTTTCACGTCTGTAAAAATTGGCCTTGGAGTATATCGGCCAAGTTCCGCCATGGAATCTCACCGTGTCAGTAATTCAATTGTAACAGTTTGTAACACTTTGTCAATACTTTGTAACAGTTTGTAACGCTTTGTATCATTTATTCTTGCCTTTTACAGCTTTATCACTATGACTTGCTATTGCCTTAGCTCCTTTTGCCTCAAATTCTGATTCAGGAGCCGGAAATAACTGCATAAATACTGTCTTTGTAGTTACAAGGACCATTAAATCCTCTTCTTCTCTAGGATGACGTGTAATAAATACATTCTCATCTGGATTGTCTTTTATAAATTCGTTATAAATAGCAACTACACCTACACCTTTCTTATCGCTCATTGAATACCCTCTTGTGGTTGAATAGCACTTGATTGAAGTGCTTGATTAATATTGCTGGCTCCTATATTGCCAGCTCCAGGAGTCTTTTGTATCTCTTGTAAAAGCTTTAGCAGCTGTACTTGCAATGCGCTCTGCGACCTATCTTCTTCGGCTTGTAGTTTTTGACTTTCAATAACACCTTTTGTTTGAGCTTCAGCCCTCTTTGTTTGGGCATTCATTAAATTAGCTGTTCCTGACATCATGTTTGCTTGAGCTTTTGTTGCGTCATCCTGAGCCTTTTCTTGATCGATCTGCATTTTCTGCAATAACTCTTTTACTTTTAATTCTAACATTTGCTGAGCTTGTTGCTGCTGCTGTGCAGTTTGTTGTTGCTGCTGCTGTTGAGCTTGTTGCTGCTGCTGTGCTTGCTGAATCACCACAGGGTCTTTACTTCCTTCTGCTGCTGCAATCTGAGGAATGCTATAACGTAATATTCTTTCAGTAATCTTAGGTGCGTCATCAATATCTAAGTTCTTAATTATTACGTCATCTACAAATTTATGTAATTCAGGATTTGTTTGAGCCAGACTAATTAATGTTTGAGCTTCATCTTGTTGTTGTAAATCAATGTTAGGTCCTACTTTAACTCTAACACTAAACTGAATGTTTTCTAATTGATTATCTTTATCATCATCACCATTAATCTTAACTGAATCTTGCTTGCCGTTAGGAAGAGAAACAGATACAGATCTCTCTGAGTCATATACCTTAGGTATTAAGTCCATAGATGCAATTGCACCAGACTCTATAGCATCTTCAATATTATCAAAGAACTCTTTGATGTTTGAGTTACCAGCACCACGTCTTGCATTAATAGCAACACCGCTAGTTTCATTTCCCTGACCACCAAAGTTCTGATCGAATCTACCTGATATTGACTGTAAGTCATCAAGAGATCTGGTCATTTCTTTTTGTAAATCATCGCCAACAGATTGCTGCGGTATTACTTGAGGAACCTCATTATGTGACCCAACATTATAACGCAATGGTCCTTTAGCTACGGTTGGGTTCTCCCATATATCAACATGATCACCTATGTTTTCATCGGTAACCATTATTTTCATATATGTTTGTAATAATAATCTATATAGATATTCGTTTCTAGCGTAGTTATATGATCTTTGTGCGTCTTTTTGCCATCTAATTAAGCTATATGTTCTTTCTTCACCATCTACCCATCTCAATATTCCGGGAACGAATATAATCGGCAATCTTTTACCTAGCCACTCACCACGCTCATAAATTTTATCTCTAGAAAATATATAATACATTAACTTGAAATCAACCATGTTTTCGGTCTTCACTATCTCAAGCTTCTTTTCTCCAGGGAATAATTTTAATATCTTTCTGTTTTCTTTTAATAACTCTTCAGCCTTTTCCACCTCAACTTCTTGACCATTTGATAATTGCGCCATCTCTACTTTGACAGGAACTTTCTTCCAAGACTTCATTAGTACCACACCGTCTTTGCTTGTCCAGTCTATGAATTTATTCTCTGGGCCATCATCAGGTATTGGCTCTCCAGGATATCTAGCCTCAAACTCTTCTTTGCTAAATGTTTTACCCATGAAACAAAAGTCACCATCAGACTTATCCCTTTCTCTAGCCTTAGGGTCCCATCCGCATTGAAGTGGGTTTTGAATCGCCTTATATCTAACTACATGTAGGAAGCTTAAATTACTCTCTCTCTCAACATCTACTAGATATGCTCCATAACCACCTGTTGCAGCATCTTCTAATGCTGTCTTATACACAATGTTATTTCTAGATGAGAACGATACATCCCTTAAGATGTTTGTATAGATGTCTATGTTTTGTTGCGGGGATCCTGCGGTGCTCTTTGGTCTTACTTCTAGGTCTGCGCCTCTAGTACTAAACATACCTATGACGTTTGTGATGAACTTAGGGAGCATGTTAAACGACAACATAGGTCTTCCTTCATCATTATATTGCTTTATTTCTTTATCAGTCCATAAGCCCCTTTCTGAATATACTGCCAGCTTATCTGCCTTGAAGTTTTCATCATTTATCGTATAATAACTCTTCCAATCCTCTGCGTCCTTTTTCAAATCACTTAATAGCTGGATGTCTTCCTTCTCTTTCTTGGTCTTATCCCTTAGCGAGATAGTTTGTCTTTTTGCCATTTTTCTATTCCAATTGTTGAATTAAACGAATTGTAACAGATTGTAACAGATTGTAACAGATTATTGCAAGATTTCTTTTACCAATCCCAGGCTGAAATTAATATCACCCGGATTTCCCCTTTACCCCTACCCATTGAACCTAATCTTCTAATTAAGCCTGTTTAAATCATGTTTTACATTATGTCAATTTCATTTTTTAAGTTCTAACTCTTGCGGCTCCTAGCTTCTTTAGCAATTTTTGCCAGCTTAATATGCTCGCCCACATCTAAATCGAATACGTTGATGAACTTAGATATCATCCCTATATCTGGTGCTGATAGAACTATATCGTCTTCATCTTCTTTAATATCTACTTTCTTGTCAAAAATAGAGGAAATACTAACAGTCATATAAGTTGTACAATAATCACAATAATCTCCAATATCTGAAACAAACTTTTCAATTCTCACAAATCTACATGTTTTCCCAATCATTGAATAATTATTATCTTTTATTTCATCACCACACTTATCGCAGTATGTCTTTTTCATACATCCTCCTATCCATTAAACCTAATCTTCTGATTAAGCCTGTTTAAATCCTGCCTAACTGTGACAGTTCTCTTATTCAAATATATCAATGCTTGAGTTGTTGAATCTACCCAATCATCATGCTTTCCAGCTGGAAAGGTGCAAAGTTCATTGATGTAATCAGCAATCCAATCCTTCTCTTTTGGGAATAAAACTAATCCAGCCCGTATCTTGTCCTTAATGGTGTGACATCTTACCACCTTATCACCATTTGGAATCTGACTAAATAAAGGATATTGGCTTGTTCTCCTTAAGTCTTGTGTTAATGATTGACCTGAAGCTTTATCTTCAATAACAATTATATTTGGCTTCCACTTAGATGATAACTGGATGAACGTAGTCTTTAGATCTGGATATTCAAGCTTACCTCTAAATGCATCAATTAGATATATCTTGTTACCAATACATCCCCAAGATGTCATTGCGCTATAATCATTCTGCTGACCATCCTTAAATGCCGTGTCCCAGGACATAAGTATGTAATCATATCTTCCCGGATCATAATCGTAGTAATGTATATCAGCACGCTTAATTATTGATCCTTCCGCTGCAACAGGGTTTTGTTGATATAGAGATTCAAAGCTTCCTGCATCTAACTTTTGCTTATCTAATAGGAAATCACGTGGGAATCTTTCATTCCATAACGCCTCACCTTCTTTCCTACCAAGCGGATCATCATTACAAGCAAGTGCAGGTATTTTACATATAAGCCAGTCCTTATCATTCTCTAGCAATCTACCTGCTAAATCATCTAAATGCCATCTGGTCATTGTAAATACACATGATGTTTTTGAGTGCATACGCGCTAAGATAACGCCAAGCCACCATTTCCACATCTTGTTTCTATATGTTTCGCTATAAGCATCTTCGGGGGTTTTGATAGGATCATCAATGACAATCAAGTCTGCTGGGAATCCTGTTAAACCAGATCCAACACCACCAGCCCTAAGCCCTCCACCTTCTTCGGTTTTCCATCGTCCTGCCTTCTCTACTGTTAGCTTTTTATACTTATCTACAATATCTCTTATCTCTATACTAAAATCACAAGCAAACTCACTGTTGTATGCAGCAAGTATGACTTTTTTAGTTGGGTTTTTTAGCATGTAATATGCAACAAAATAGATTGTATTTTGTGTGCTTTTACCATGCTGAGGAGGAAGAAAGTACATGCACTTACTCTGCTCACCTTCTACAACAGGATCTAAGGTTTTACGCATATAAGCTAAGTGCTGTAGATCCCAATTATAATCTGGTTTCTCAAGCTTTAGAAATGATTCGAATGATTCTAATCTTGCGCGCATTCTTCTACGCAGCTCTAGTTCTATTGCTGCTTTACGTTTTATATCTGCCATTAACTGATTGTAATATATATGCTATTTAAATTCAATCATAACCACATTCAGGACATTTTAGAGATAAAGTATCTATAGAATAAAACATATATTCACCACATTCAGGGCATTTATTATAAGTTTTTTCCTTACCATTCCTTTTCTTGCTAAGCACCTCCGGAGATCTAACATGGGACCTGAAATCAGCCTCACTTAATGGCTCCACATCTAAAAGAAAACTATTACCAACCTTACTCATACTTTATCCCCTACAGCGTGAATATATAATCATCTTTAATTTCACGCACAGTTTCTTTAAGCTTATTTATCTCTCGCCCTAGATATATACTATATCCTAGAGCTACTATTGATATTATTAACGCTATTATTGCTAATGTCATTTACTTCCCATCATCTTCTTCCCGGTACTCGGTAACCTTAATCTCAACAAGACATCCATTTATACGCTCAGAAACATCTATCTTTACGAATGGAGATTTCCATTTGCCATCATAAAAAAAGGATATAACCTCCCTGTCATCTACATAGTAACATTTGCAATCACCCTCTTGAGGCTTAATATGTTTCATTTATTTATCCTCGTTACACAATCTCTGCATCTATTACCTCAAACTCTACCCCGCACTTCTCGCAGCATGCCTTCTTCATTATCTACCCTCTTGCGCCTGCCTCAGCTCTTCATCGCTCATGTTTTTCACGTCTCTAAGATCATCAATCTTAACATCTGATTTTTGATTAATAGACATATTGTATTTATTCATCATAATAAATTGATATGTTTTTTCTCTAAAGTCTTTGTTCTCTAAAGAGACATATCCCTTTGTTTCCCACACCTTTCTGCCAGTCCTTTTTGCTTGATCTACAATATCGAGTGGGAATTCGGGAAATTTACTACAGTAATCTTTAATTGCTTTTGCTGATAAAGGCGGGAATGATGCAACATCAAACCCTTGCTCTAAATGCTCTATAAGCTCTTTAAAAACTCTTGTTCGTTCTTCAGGTGTTTTATATTTAAAATTCCCAAGCTGAACTTGATTACCTTTTTTATAGCTTGTTTGATTAGCTGTCATCACTTGCCCCATCTAATTTCAATACATACTCAGCCTCATTCTCTGGATACTCAATTTCTTTCCATACCTTAACCTCATCTTTTGTTTGTTTGATTTTAATTCCGTTGTCTTTTATTGCTAGAGCTATTGTTTTACAGAAAACATTAACATTTGATATTTTTATTGATTCTTGGAACTGTAATGAATTAGAGCCAAGATATAACATTCCGTTATCATACCCAACAGGATATTCTAAATTAAGATTAAATTGTTTTCCTAGCGATGGACGCAGACAATCTATTTCGTATGAACATGAGATACCATTACCATTTAATTCTTTAACAATCTCCTCTATCTCCTCTATCTCCTCTATCTCCTCTATCTCCCCCTCTGCTTTTTCCTTTATTTTGCTATGCTTAACTTCCAAGCTGTAATATTTATACACATAACAACCTAAAATAAAGCACGCTATATATAATAATAACCTACACATTAATAAATCACTCATTTTTATTTTCTCCTAATTTTATCTGCAATATGTTTTTTCAGCGGAATATCCATCTTACAATATTCTTTACCATTATTATCATATGTCATTATACTACATCCGTTATTAGTAACAGACAAACCTTTATTTATCACTGATGATTCAAGCAACGAAGCTAATAGCTCACTATCTTTAACGTCAAAAAAACTATGCCACTTCACCCTCTTATCTTTTTTATTAAATAACACTATATCTCCTATGCTTTCAAGCAAGCTAATTATAAACTCTATTATCTTTCTTAAATACGCTATTAAAATTTCCATTATTTATTATAAGAGATATCCCACAGACATATCAACATATTGTTTTGTTCATTTAATTAAATCCCATTTCTTACTATATACACACTACGACATATTCTACTACAAAATCTAAAACCTAACCTCATAGAATTAATCCTTGTAAACAGACATAATGAATAGTTACCGTTCTTTTTCCCACAACAAGGGCAATAGTCACAATCCTCTAGGTCATCTTCTCCATCATCCTCTAGATCTTCTATCCTATTTGAATTATCACGAATTAAGTTCTCAATGCCGTCAATCCTCTTATTAATAGAGAAAATATCCGCAAGATTTTTATAGCAAGTATTATTTAAATCTCTTACATCTTTCTCTAATATCTCGTCATTTATGTTTTTGTATCTATCACATGTTTTCATTTTTTTATCTCCTTAATTTATATTTGACAGTCTGCATTTAACAGAAAATCCCTCAGAATCATTAACTGAATATTTAAGTATATTTACCACAGAAACGCTCTTTCTATTAAACTTAATCATCAACACTAAATCCTCATGCTTAACAGATGAGCAGCGAAAACTATAATCATGCTTCATAATTTCCCCCTCATCAATCAACATATATTTCTTTTCTAGTAAAACCTCAATTTCTCTTATCTTTTTTTTCTTCTCTAAGCTATTAGCGCATATTCCACAAGGTCTTTTCATGCTATGAAAAACTATCTCCCTCATTATGCGCTTAGAAAGATTCCTGCAATCTATTGTCATAAAATCCAAGTCTTTGCTATAAGCAACAATTTTCCCAACATCACTTTTATCCAATTTCTTTATATAATACACTCTACTCTCCCTTTATTTTCCCCATAAAAAAGCCCCAGCTAATGCCAGGGCTTAAGTAGAGAGCATATGCATAAAAAAATACATAGGATATACATGCATTGGGGTACACGAATATGGCCTAATATTAACATTTACTCTCTCCTAAGTCAACTAATGAAATATCTTAAATCTAACAACCTAATATCCTTTGATTCCCATGGACAGCTATTATATCCAGGCCTTTCACGTGGCCTTTTATGCCTATCAGGAACCCTAACAAATACAATTATAACAATATTTGTTTTATCGGGGTCCATATCAGTATAAGCCTCCCAAATATACCCCTCTACTTCATCCACAATACTTGCGTATGGTTTAGTCTTTCCAAACAGCTTTTTGTATAATTTCTTAGTTATTTTCTTCATTTCTTAGCCTTTTTCCGTTTTTCCAAGCTCAATTAATTCCTTTGGATCAAAATAAAATATGTTAGTAGACCCACAATGATACTCAATCACAACATCATTATCTTCATTATCACTATTAACAATGTCTTTTAGCTCTAGTACCGCCTCATTATTTTTCAATAAATTTTGGACTGCCTTTGGTGCCTTCATCTTAAGTTTTGGCATGACTCCGTAATCAGCTAGAATCTCAGTTCTTTTAGCTAGCAAATCTAAACTTGCTCCACTAGAGATTCTTAATTCATCAATGGATGTATTAAAAACACATGGTGATAAAAACAAACTCTCACCTGTTTGGCTCCATAAACCATCTATCACTCTTTTGTTTAATTCCGACACCTCTTTTTCCAGCCTAACAATTAAACCAACAGAATTGTTTTCAAACTTTTCAATCTTAAGGTCCACCATATCACGAGAATCACCTATACAGCCTCTCAACTCTTTAATTCCAATAACCCACTTTGCTAGCATAAAAATAGCTACAATCCAACCAAGAACACATAAATATATATTAATCACCATTTTTTTCTCCTCTTAAAATTTCTTTAATGGACTTAATCGCATCAAGCCCAGCCTCAGTGACGCACTTCTTCCTAGATATGTACTCAGGAAGTTTGGCGACACCGCTGTTTGAGACGGGAACATCAATAACCAAACCGCTCATTATTGCCTCACATATCGCAGCATAATGTTTCAAAAACAATCTCTTTCTATCAAAATCAGGTAGGTGTGACCACTGGTAATTGGTTATTTTTGTTCTAGATCCGTATATTTCTTGGCTAGCATTAGCATCTTGTTTTGCCAGATCATAAGCCAAATCAGAATCTAAAAACCCAAAGCATTTATATCTAAATCTAGGGGGAGCCGGAACAAAATCGACTCCGCCATTCATCCACGACTTACATCCATTTCTAACCTGGTCGTCAGTAAGATCTCTTATCGCGCAGTCCCATGCCTCAACAACTTTGGCGTAGTCTGAAAGTATTTCCCGCTTGTAATACACGCTGTTTCTACAGAAATATTCTACCAACCTAACACCCCTTGGATATTTATCCTCAAGAGTTAACTCGCTGTTTTGCGAGTTCATCAAGTGATTGTCCATAACGATTGCCCTTTGCATTTGCATTCTCTACCTCCCAATTTTCCTCGTAATGCTTGTCTCTACACAAAAATGTTGATGCCATCATCACGTATGGCGTGTTAATTATTCCAGCAGACTCACAATGTTTCTGATAATTTATAACTTGCTTAATCAGTAACTCTAAGTCAACCCCCTCTTTCAATCTTGCATCCCATTGTCGATTAGCTGCTTGCTTATTGTTGGTCCTAGATCTTTTCGGGTAATAACCCCAAAACATTTCAAACCTCTCGTCACTCTCTCGCGCGTTATAGATATTATTATTATATATATTATTATTATATATATTATTATTTATATCTAAAGGAGCCGCTACCCCGGTTTTCCGGTCACCGGTAAAACCATCGTGCGGAAAACCGGGGTGGTGGTCTTCTCTTAAAACCCACTCCCTGCCTGAGAACTTCCCACTCCCATCATTTTTAAACATGCGGATTTCCAGACAACCTATATCTTTTAGCTCTTTAAAAATACTATCTAACTTATGCTTTCCAACTCGACATTTCTTCATGATGCTTTCTTTGGTGATTTCAAAATTATCTGGATACGATAATAGCTGACAAAACAATCCCTTAGCCTCTAAACTTAAATTAGATTTGAACACGGCATTGGTTATTACCGTATATTTTTCTTTATGACTTGTCCGTATTATCCCCATATCTCTCCAAAATTTACCCCCCACCTGTTCGAGGACCATTAAATTTAGGTTAATATTAATAGTGCAGGCAGAGGGTAAAACTGTAAATTATTTTTTATCATAACCTGGATATATTATACATGTAACAACTATCTTATAAAAGACGAAATGTCAGTCAATTTATGTAAGACATATGATGAGCTAACAAACATTTGGCCCCAGGTAAAATAGGAATCATGCATGAAGGGCATGCTGCTAAAAAAGCAGTAAAAACCCAAGGCCTAAATGCTATCGACTATGCAGACGTTTTGCCTGCTCAAAATAATCTATCTCACCAAATGCTAATGTAATTTTTTCTCTGGCATCTTTTTTTCTTAAATAAGCCTGAAATCTACTATCAAATTTCCTCATAATATTTCCTTTTTTTTATTTAACTGTACCCATTATATTCCTAAATAAATCAAAATTAAACTAGATATATTGGCCTATTTTCGTAGGATATTATCTACAGAATAAAGTGAATGATACGTCAGCGTTTTCACCGGGCATTTTCCTAGTAAAAGATACTTCTGACATTCCATATAATTTATCTTTATCAACTTTTATCCTAAATTTATAGAGTTTATCCTTATCATCTTGATCAGGATAATATGCAGCACAAACTTTCCCAGATAAAATAATTTCTTTGATTCTATCATCTAATTCTGTATTATTTACTATCTCGCTAAACTTCATTTATACCCCCATATTTTACGAGTTTTATCAAAATAATTTCTCCTAAAATAATGCTTTATAGCCCCGCACTTTAAGGAAAAATAAGTATATATTTTTAACATGTCATCTTCCGATAATTTTTTACCTCTAGTTTTCATGGAATGGCTATCGGTTAACTTTACATCTAAACACTTTGCTATATCGGCATGAGTTAAATCAAGCTCCTCCATTATATCCTCTAATAAATGCTCTTTACACATTTTTTGCTCCAATTTATGGCAAATTACTTACACTAAAGTATTGTAACAGCCTATGTTAATTTGAGAGATTATTTTATCGTAATCCCTTGACTTTGTGGTTGCAATATAACACAATGTGCATGCAAGTCAAGATTAATTATGGAGGATATAAAAATGGAAAATGAAATTAATTTTTACGATATTGATCCAGTCAACGCAACAGCGGAGGAGCTAGACCATGTATTTAAGTTGTTTTATGGGAAAGGTACTCCTGGTCGCAAGGTAGTAGATGATCTAGATAAAACAAGGAAGGCTCTGTGGAGATTTGAACACCCGCAAGAGAAAGAAGATATGTATGAAAAAAGGTTAGATTTTGATCTATTAAATCAAGGAGGATGTTCGGATGAATAAATGTCAAAGATGCAGCAGCATCGTAAACTTACTTTTCTTTAAACGAGATAATACTATTTGTTTAAAGTGCTGGGATGAAGTTTTTAAAGAGGAGGCTAAAAATGACACAAGTAAAGTTTGAGATTAAGTCATCAATGAGACTTAATTTTTTTAAAATATTAAAATGTCATAGAGATTTAAAAAGCTCAAGAGAAACAATTAATGCGCTTTATAAAAAACAATCAATATGGTTTGAATAGGAGAATATAATGGAAATAACTTTTGAAGCAACTGGATTAATGAGGGTAGTGGTTATTTTATTATCTATTGCTTTCGTGTTCGTCAAACTAACAATTTTCCAATTTTTACCATGGTATTTGCTCCCAATAATTTTATTTTTACCATTAATTGTGATGATATTTTTATTTAGCATAAAACTGACAGTTGCTTATATTGTAGCTTTTTTAGGAGGCTAACACTATGAAACTAACATGGAGTCAAAAAGTAGCTAAAACATATGACAACTACCGTAGGTCATCAGATTTTCCGAGTAGCATGCTTGCTAAACTAAAAGAAGAGCTAATGGCTATGAGTGATGATGAGATAAATGAGTCTTTTGTCAGAAGTGAAGTAGAGTTAATGAAGACTGAAAAATGGATAGAAGATTTTTTTAAAGAAAAGGGAGAAATAAAAACAATAACAATACATACTAATGAAGAAGCTATAGGCAAAAAGAGGCGTTATTTAGAGGGTATACTCTTAGGTTTAGATATTGTTTCCAAAGATAATCCAAAATTTAACACAATGATAGATTTAATACTTATTAAATCTAATGAATATAACAACCAACTAATGGAGAAGTGAGATGGAAAACTTAGGTGAAATTAATCTTCCCGATAACTTGCCCCCCGAAGCAATTAGGAATGATGAATCATACGGAGTTGATGGTAAACCCTTAACTTATGAGAATAGGAGATAAGTAATGAAAACAATAATAATACAAACTAATGAAGAAGCTGCAGAGTTAATAGAAGATGGTGAGATCGATGTCAAGGCTAACCTGATATTTAAGTGCGATATCGATATTAAAGCTAGTATCAATACCAATGGTGGGGATATTTCTACCAATGGTGGGGGTATTTATACCAGTGGTGGGAAGATTTATACCAGTGGTGGGGATATTCGTACCAGTGGTGGGAAGATTTATACCAGTGGTGGGGATATTTATACCAATGGTGGGGATATTCGTACCAGTGGTGGGGATATTCGTACCAGTGGTGGGGATATTTATACCTGGGGTGGGGATATTTCTACCAATGGTGGGGATATTTATACCAGTGGTGGGGATATTTATACCCTTGGTGGGGATATTTATACCAATGGTGGGGATATTTATACCAATGGTGGGGAGATAGAGACCAATGGTGGGGAGATAGAGACCAATGGTGGAAAAATATCCTTATCTAATAGCCACACCATAACTATAGATGGAAAGGATATCGAGCTATCAGAAGAATCTTTTGAGAATCTTAAGAAACAATTAATGGAGAAGTGAGATGGAATCAAATATTTATAACAAGCTTATGACCATAAGGCATGAAATAGAAAAGGCTGATCTTAAAAAAAGCGGATATAATACCTTTTCTAAATATTCATATTATGAATTAAAAGATTTTATGCCAACTGCAAATAAATTAATGAGGGAAAAGAATGTTTTTGCGCAAATAGTTTTTGATAAAGAAATAGCTACGCTTAAATTTATAAATCTTGACAACTTAGAGGATGTTATTGTCTTTACGTCCCCTATGGGTAGTGCTGAACTAAAAGCATGTCATGACATACAAAACTTAGGGGCAGTTCACACTTATTTAAGAAGATATTTATATATAAATGCTTTTGATATTATTGAAAACTGTAAATTAGACTTAACAACAGGTGAAAGTGCGCCTCCAAAAGTTAATAAAGCAAATCCTTCACCTAAGACATCTAACGCTAAATGTCCTCATTGCACTGGATATTTAGCTAAAAGCAAAACTCAGGACCAAAGGGGAAATGATTATCTTTATTGTTCAGAGTATAGAGCTGGATGCAAATACACTCAAAGCATGGACGGTAAACCAAGAACTGATAATGTGACAGGTAAGTTTATAAAGACAGCTGCACCTGAGCCACGCTATGCAGATGAAGAGCCACCATTCTTTCACGATGAATAGGAGCTATTATATGAAAGCAATTAGGCTAAATACAACTATAACTAGCGTGAGATCTAGATCTGATGACTCATTAGGTCTTTCGCTGGTAACCGCTACAGAACTTTCACCAGAGCAGATGGTAGAGATTATAAAGTTAAAAAAAATACAGATTGATACCATTCTTAATCCCACTCAAGAAAAGGTGGTTGATATGCTGGTAATTGATAAAGATGTTGAGCATAAAAGTCCATCAAAAAGGCTCTATAATGTTTTGTATTTGCTATGGAAGCAATATGGTGAAGAAGGAAATTATTATAATGATTATTATTTAAAGAAAATAGAAAAGATAATAGATCATTTTAAATCAAAATTAGATTAACGGAGGAGTGAGATGAAAACTATAATAATAACAACTAATGAAGAAGCTGCAGAGTTAATAGAAGATGGTGAGATCGATGTCAAGGCTAACCTGATATTTAAGTGCGATATCGATATTAAAGCTAGTATCAATACCAATGGTGGTGA
>Ga0233412_10000245_pt1 | contig 32147 bp, 31 predicted proteins | sample Na_anoxic_4_MG_FD_180667 | JGI IMG/M metagenome (GOLD analysis project Ga0233412, IMG submission 180667) | Seawater microbial communities from Saanich Inlet, British Columbia, Canada - Na_anoxic_4_MG | ecosystem: Environmental > Aquatic > Marine > Inlet | place: Canada: British Columbia... | reverse complement strand
ATAGTTCAATTATGTATTCTTGCAAAGCCATAACTGCCTCCTCAGGACTTGGGACGCAGTTGGTTAAATCGCGTCTTAGCCCACTTTTTTCTTTTCATACCGTCTCGGTAACGGAACTTCCACGATTTTCACCGTCCTTAAAATTACTCTTTTATTATGTTATCTTATATTATTAATTATGACAAGTCTTTAATCCATATGTGAAGTGCTAAATATTAAATGCAATGTTTTTAGTCATCATATTAATTTGAATCACAATAAAGGAGCGGAATTAAATATGATTAAGCACAATAATCACTTTAAATTGTTATTTAAAATAAGTTTCTAAAGAGAGAATGTCTATTTTTTAAGCTTGACAACCGTAACACCGGTTTCGCCCTCGCCATATTTTCCTAATCTGAAAGATTCAACATGCTGATTTTTTCTTAAGAGATCATGTACTGCCTTTCGAAGAATACCGGTACCCTTGCCATGAATAATCTGAACTTCCTCAAGGGAATTCATCGTGGCATTGTCTATGAACTTCCCTACTTCCATGTCAATCTCGTCACTTGCATAACCTCTTATGTCGAGTTCAAGCTCCAATTTTACAGTTTTATTAACGTTATAAGTATTTAAGATGATTTTTGTGGCATTTTCTTTATTTTTCAACTCAATATTTGATGTTTTGACCCTTATTTTCATAATACCGGCCTGAACAAGGACATCGCCGTTTTTATCTTCTGGTTCAAGTACAGTGGCTTTTTGATTTATATCAACAATTCTGATATCATCACCGGCTTTCAATGTTTTTATTCCAACTCTATTATAATTATTGCTTGTGATTACAGGTGTCTCTTCTGATGCGCCCTCTAATACCTGTTTGTATTTTGTCCTGAAAGCAGCTTCAATTTTAGCGCTGCCCTTAATATCTCCGGATTTCTTTAATTCATTTAATTCAGAAAGGAATTCATCAGCCCTATTTCGACTGTCATCGATTATATTCCTTGCCTCTTTCCTGGCTTCATTTATTATTCTGGTTCTCTCCCCATCCACTTTCCTAAGGCGTTTGTCAAGTTTTTCTTTGATTTCATTTGTATCCCTTGTATTGTTTATAGCTTTTATTTTCTCTTTTTCTATCCTCTGACGACTCTTTTCAAGAGATAGAATTACATCTTCATAATCAAGATTATCGCCGTCGATAAATTTTTTGGCGTTTTCTATTACCCTATGGTCAAGACCAAGCCGTCTTGATATATATAGAGCATTACTTTTACCGGGAACACCTATAAGAAGCTTGTATGTAGGCCGTAAGGTCTTCACATCGAATTCACAGCTTGCATTTTCAATTCCCTCTGTTACAGCAGCGTACATCTTAATTTGCTGATAGTGTGTCGTTGCAATTGTAGTACACTCTTTTTCCATCAGACGTTCAAGTATTGACAATGCAAGGGCGGAACCTTCAGATGGATCTGTTCCTGCTCCAAGTTCATCAAACAAGACCAGCGAATCTTCATTGCAGTCTTTCAGAACGGAAATAATATTAGTTAAGTGTGACGAAAATGTACTTAAGCTTTGTTCAATGCTCTGTTCGTCCCCAATATCAGCATAGACATCACGGAAAACTGACATAATAGTTCCTTCAGATGCCGGTATAGGCATACCCGCCTGGGTCATCAGTGTTAACAAACCAACAGTTTTAAGTGAAACTGTCTTGCCGCCTGTATTAGGTCCTGTAATAACAAGTGTATTAAAAGCATTGCCTATATGAAAATCTATCGGTACAACAATATCATGAGGCAACAGAGGATGACGCCCTTTGACAATACGAATCTTCTTGTTGTTATTTACCTGCGGTATCATGTATTTCTCATTCTGTGCCATAGAAGCTTTAGAAAATGTAATGTCTGCATATATCAACAAATCAAAATTAGTGTTGAATTCATCTGTATAATCCCTGGCCATATCTGAAAGAACACCCAGGATCCGTTCCACTTCCCTCTTTTCTTCAATCCCAAGCTCCCTTATCTCATTGTTTAAGTTAACAACATCCATTGGTTCTATATATAAGGTTGAACCGCTGGCAGAAGAATCATGCAGCATTCCCTTTATATTATTTTTATATTCTTGCTTAACAGGAATGACATAACGGTTGCTTCTCATGGTAATTACATTATCTTGGATATATTTACTGTATTTTGAGCTTCTTATATAGTCATTAAGCCGATTTCTTACCTGATCCTGCTTTGCAAGAATCTTTCTCCTAATACTATGCAGACCCGGGCTTGCGTCATCAGCTATCTCATCTTCGCTGATTATGCATCTTTGTATTTCTTTTTCCAGTGATTTCAATGAAAATAAATATTCTAGTTTTTGTTTTAATGCAACTGAATAGTCATCATATTCACTGTTAGATTCTTTTAAATACCTTTTCATACGGTCGGCGACATAGAGGTTGTCTCTTAATGAAATCAGTTCCTTGTTGTTTAAATTAGCGCCGATTTTTAATCTTCCGGTAATTCCCGAAATCTCTTTAATGCCGGAGAGCGAGGGGCTTCCTTTTCGCTCGATGAGGCTTATTGCATCCTTAGTTTCTCCAAGCAATTTCCTTATTTCATCTAAATTATCCAAGGGTTTCAGATTTTCAATAAAAACGGTGGTTGCTTCAGAACAGGCATACTTTTTAAGTATGTTCAGAACTTTGTAATATTCAAGTTTTTTTAAATATAAATCATTCATATTTTATTTATATGACGCAGTAAGTTTTTTTAGGACTTCTGCATCCTTGTAAAATCCCTCTATGCTGTTATCCTTAATGAATTCAAGCATGCAATATCGCAGTTTCCATGTATTTACAAGCAAAAGATAGTCTTCCCATCTCTCATAACCATCAGCCAGCGGCATCCTTTCACGTCCCTCCCAGGTGAAAGCATGAATATTCGAAATATGACTTTTCAAAAGTTTAATATCATGCAGATTTTCTTTATGTGACAACTCTACCGGCGGCTGCCAGTACGTCGTCAGGTTTTCCGAATTAACTTTTGCTAAAAGCCTGAGCGTATCAGTGCAATTATCCGTCAAAGTATTACCATGGTATTCAAGTGCTACATCCTTGCCCTCATAGGAAGTCATGCTGCAAATAAGTTTTAGCTCGTTAGTTATTAAATCCCAGTATTCTTTATCCGCTTCCTTCGTCGGTAGTTTTCCCGCCCATACCCTTACAATATCAGACTCAAGGGCAATGGCGCTTTTTAAAACTTTAGTGTATTCTTCTTTAGGATCTTTGTACTCCCCTACTCTGTAATAGCTGCCGTATGACGGACAGCTTAAACCGTTCAGTCCGCAAGCCTGGCGAACAGTCTCAGCCTTATATACATCACCATGCGGTACATGAATGTCTCCGCCCCATTCTATTGCATCAAGTCCAGCAGTTCTTACCATTTTTGTTATTTGATCGGTAGTCAGGTTCCTGAAACTTATTGAAACCAACCCTGTTTTTAACATATTCAGTTCCTCCGTATCAATTTTCTTAGCTTGCCGTTATAAAATACCATGGCCATTGTATATATATAATCATAAATAAAAACAAAGGCTGTGGCAACCAGCATAATTAAGTATAATTGAATTCCCTTGCTGAAAATTCCGGGAAGGAATGATGCTGCGATATAGTAGTTTAATATAACTGCAACATTAATAAATACTATCTTCAATATAAATCCTGCGAATTTTAACTTTATTTTTTCAATATAGAACTTCACAATTCCGAAATAACCGAAAAAACTATAGAAAAGTAAAAAGGATAGTTTATTGACAGGCAAAATTAAAGAAAGAATAACCGATGAAGCAAAAAATAACCAAGCCCATCCATGGTTGCTTTCCTGAAGGATAACTCCTGTAAAAAACGATATTAAAATATATATAGAAAAATCCAGGACCGGCACCAACGTCTTTAAATAAAGCAACCCAACCGCCAACCCGAGTAAAACCCCTGATATCGCTATGATTCTGGTCCTATTATCAACAGCACGCAATACAATCACCGCCGAAACATTCACAGCAGCAATCAGAACAAATCAGGCAAGAGCAGGCATTGCATAGGTTATTTCCGGTTGAACCGTACCCCCTGTTATATACATTTGTCCTGTAGCTTCCCGACCTTGATTTCAGCTGATTGAAAACATTCATATATTCCGGATTCGAAGGTTTCATAGAAACAGCTTTTTCGACATATGAGTATGCCTGGTCATACCAACCCTGGTTCATAAATACAACTCCCATGAGGAAATGCCATTCTGCCGTCCTGTTTGTTGAAGCCCTTAGAATTTGATCGGCAGACCTGAAATCACGTCGATTTATTAAATCCCGAACCTGTTGGAAATCACTAGAGCTTTGCGATGAATCATAGCCGCCGGTTCGTTTACGTCCTTTACCGCTCAAAATTGTATCGTAGGCATTGTTAATTTCCCTCAGTTTTTCGTCAGCAAGGTCTTTTAAGGGATTATCTGAATATCTATCGGGATGGTATTGTTTGACAAGATCCCGGTATGCTTTTTTTATTTCATCTTCAGTGGAGTATTCATTAACCCCAAGTACTTCATATGGATTTTTCTGTGCCATCTACGCAGTCTCCGTTCAAAACTTTCTCTGTTACACTATACAGCCCTTCATACAATATGTTCTTAATTATACTTGAATTGACGCTTTTATCAATTAAATCATACGCTTTTGTAGCTTCATTAAGGGCTGAATAAAGTATGAAAGCCATCCTGTCCCTTATTGATTTTTTATACTCATCCAAAGCCATCCCGTTTTTCAGCGGAAATCTATTCAGTATCGGATTATACCTCTTTTTCTTTAAATCACCGTCAATATCTTCAAAGGCATCTATAATATAAATCCATCTTCCGATATTGTAGCCAAGCCATTCAACAGCATCTTTTACACCATGTTCGCAATCCACATGTTCGGTAAATATGGAACTGTAAATTTTCCCATAACAATCAGCTGTTTCATCAATGCTGTCAGACTGAGCCTTTTCCAAAACACCAAGGTGTTCAAGCTGTGCTTCGATAATAGTTTTTAAACCGCCGATTTCCAGCACTGACTTTTTATATGCGCTTTTATATGCCCCAGCGCCTATTTTTGCAATCAAGCTGTTCTCGTCATTAATATCATCAAGTAACTTCTTGTAAGTTAAGAAAACAGTTATATCGGATATAAAATTTATAGAATTGCTGTTTATGCACCGTATCTTTTTCTTTACCGGATGTAATATGCATCTAAAATTCTCATAATCAGCTGATATTTCATTGACAGAGTCCATGGCAATGGATAAAAACACCGCATCATAGTTCAAAAGATTCCTGTATACAAGGCCATATCTCTTTCCAAGTGATTTACAAATGCCGCAGTAATAAGCATTGTAAACTTGAAAATCCTTCATTTTCAGTTCAGGTTTATAAATTTTAACATAACCAATCATTCTGTTGTACCGGCTTTTAATTCAGCTTCTTTTTTAAGCTTAAAATACCTTTTTGTATATAAAATAAGTGCAACAAGCTCAGAAGCCATTGCGATTGCAATAAGTAGGTTGACCCATAAATTATTTAAGTTCAGTATTAAAATCCAAAAGACTGCTCCGTTAAGTAAAAAAGTTGCTGCCTTTCCGTACCAGACCGCAAAAACGACAATCTTCTTTTTAAAAAGCAAATATGAACCGTAAATCATTAGCCCTTCTTTTATTATAAGGACAATGATAAAGGCGAAATGCAGCCTTCCTAATATGCACAGAAGGAGTATTGCGCTGATTTGCATAGCTTTATCAGCAAGCGGATCCGCTAACTTACCGAAGTTCGATACTACTTTCCATCTTCTCGCAAGAAAACCATCCAGCAGATCTGAAAGCGCTGCAACAAAAAAAACGATTCCAGCGCCAATAAAAATGCGCTGAAGCATAAATACCACAAATAGCGGTACCATTACCAATCGCGATCCTGTAATAATGTTTGGAATGTGTTTTTTCATAATGCACCTATATAGAAATGATTTTAGCCAGTTTCAGCATATCGACATCAATATTTTTCTTCATCGCCAATGCTTCTTCAATATCATAATCAACCAATTTGTTATCTTTTAAGGAAATAATCCTGTTTATTCTACCCTCGCGAATTACATCTATAGCCTCTGCCCCCATACGGCTGGCCATAATCCTGTCCCTTGCAGTTGGACTGCCGCCCCTTTGGACATATCCTAGAATTGTAGCCCTCGATATGATACCGGTTTTTTTAGTTATTATATTACATAGCTCCGTAGCATTTCCAACGCCTTCGGCTACAATAATGCAGTAATCCTTTTTACCTCGATTTCTACACTCCAGAATCGGTTTTATAACATCTTGATCGATATCGAATTCAACTTCGGGCACAAGGATAACATCAGCTCCGCCTGCAATCCCGTCATTTACTGCGATAAAACCGGCATCCCTGCCCATAACTTCAATCACGGTACAGCGTTCATGTGAATAAGCAGTATCCCTCAGTTTATCGATTGAATCCATTACGGTATTTAAAGCAGTATCATATCCTATTGTATATTCTGTTGAACATATATCATTGTCAATTGTACCCGGAAGACCTATGACCGGCATCCCCTCCTTCGCAAAATCAAGAGCGCCTTTGTAAGAACCGTCGCCGCCAATTACAACAACTAGGTCTATGCCGAATACCCTGCAAATATCATGTGCTTTTTTCCTATGCTCTTTATCCATGAACCTCGGACATCGTGCAGTCTTTAAAATAGTACCCCCGTCCTGGAGGATCCCCGAAACATCTCTTGGTTTAAGCTTTTCAATTTCACCATTTATAAGACCCTCATAGCCCCGGTAAATTCCGAATATATTAAATCCGTAATAATACCCCGACCTCACTACTGCCCTTATTGCAGCATTCATGCCGGGGGCATCTCCGCCGCTTGTTAAAACCCCTATATTTTTTATTTCTGTCATGTCTGCTCCTGATTGCTTAGTTTTAACCCGAATAAAATATTGTGCGCTTTATCGATTTCCATTTCAAGAACGCATACTTCATACAGAACATCGTCAGAACTTGTTTCCGTTGATGTTCTGTAAATCATTTTAATTTTGTTTTCCCTTAAGGCAGATATCAAAGACACCGCCATGCTTTTATCATATGTCGTATATATTGATGCATAGCCGTCCTCAGTCACCTGAAACCACTTCCCCGCTTGAAGAAAGGATCTGAGCCTTCCCTTTTATTTTTATTGCCGCTGTAAATTCAGTAAACTGAACCATCAGCACATCGCCTTTATCCATTTTCTCAATGTGATGAAATTTAGTAGCCTCTCCCCTTGTTAGACCTATAATACTGACACCGTCTTCAAGGGCTTTGATAACAATTGGGTTTCCATCTGTAAAACAATTCATCCAATACACCACCTTCTGCAATATAATATATCATAAATGACAGATTATATTTATCGTACAGGGCTGTAATACCTCTGTCGTTATGAGATATTTTACCAAATTTCTTGCTTTTTATAAACAATATAAAGAAAAAGATTTATTACTTAACGTTCAAAATTCAGTTCTTAATGAATAAATTTTCGCCCCCGACAACTTCTGTTAATTCACTCAGTAACTCTTTAGAAGAATCCACTGAATATCCTGTGCCAAGTCGCTTTTGAAATTTAATGCCGTTTTCAGTCCTTCGCAGAACAATTTCAGTATCTCCGCTGCCTCCGAAATAACTGATAAAGGCTTTAAAGCGATCCATATCGGTTTTATCTGCATTTATGTATATACTAACAGCCTTTTTTCGTACGGGCGGCCTTATATTCATTTGTTCAAGGTTGCTTTTTTGTTCTTCTACTGAGCTTGCCGTGCTGCTTCTCAGAGGATGTATTTCATCACATATAATTTTTATATCTTCTTCTTCCCGAAGGCTTAATTTTCCTTTTACTACTATTTTAGAATCATCATTGATAAGAGCTGAATATTTATCCAGCACATTGGGGAATACAACCAGTTCTATCGAACCATAAATATCTTCTAATTCAACGAAGGCCATCATGTTATTATTTTTTGTTACTTTCTTAGTTATTTGTCTTATCAATCCTGCGCATGTAACGCCTTTTCCGTCATAAAACCGATTCTGATCCGTATTCTCATCAATGATTTTCTGGCTGCTGAAAAAAGTAGCCGTCTTCAAAATTACATCTTCATACTCGTCCAGTGGATTTCCTGTTACATAAATACCCAATAATTCCTTCTCCATATTAAGTAGCCGCTGCTTATCAAAATCTTCTATATCGGGGAATTCATAGCTGAAATTATTTTGTCTTCCGGTGCTTGCGTCAAATAGTGAAACCTGCCCGTCAATATTATTTCTCTTCTCTTTTGCTATTGATTCAAGTATTGTTTCATATGATGAAAGCAACTGGCGCCTGTTTACCGGGAAAGAATCGAAAGCACCGCATTTAATAAGGCTTTCAACGCATTTTTTATTTACTGCACCGTTTGCCAGCCTTTTACAAAATTCTATAAATGAAGTATAACTGCCGTTTTCTTTTCTTTCATCACGAACTGCATCCGCTGCTTTATGTCCGACATTTTTAATTGCTGCCAAACCAAATCTTATGTTTTCGCCGTCAACGCTAAATTTTCTGTTGCTTGAATTAACCTCAGGCGGCATTACGGATATACCGAGGCGCCTGCATTCCTGTATATATAAGGAAATTCTCTCTGTCGACCCCATAAAACTGTTAAGAGTAGCCGCCATGAATTCAAGGGGGAAATAAGTCTTTAGATAAGCAGTCTGATATGCAATCACAGCATATGCAGCAGCATGGGATTTATTGAATGCATATGATGCAAAATCCGTCATTTCATCAAAAATCACTGAAGCAGTCTGTGGAGGTACTTGCCTGTCAACAGCGCCTTTAATAAATATCTCTCTTTCTTTTTCCATTGCTTTACGCTTCTTTTTGGACATAATCCTTCTAACAAGGTCTGCCCTGCCCAACGTATAACCTCCAACATCCTGCACGATTCGCATAACCTGTTCCTGGTAAACCATACAACCGTATGTTACACCAAGTATTGGTTTCAATAGAATATGATGATATTTAGCGTTTTCAGGATTGTTTTTATATTCAAGGTATCTTGGAATCTGTTCCATAGGTCCGGGACGAAATAGTGAGATCCCGGCTATGATATCTTCCAGATTTTCCGGAGAAAGTTCTTTCATAAACGAAGTCATCCCGGCACTTTCCAGCTGAAAAATACCTGCTGTGTATCCATCTGCAATTGTTTTGAAAACATCTGGATTTTCATAATCCATTTCATCTATATTTATCTCAATTTCATGATTTTCCTTTATGAAATTAATAGCATCCTGTATTACGGTTAGCGTCCTAAGTCCAAGAAAATCCATTTTCAGGAGTCCGAGGTCTTCAAGCCTTTCCATTGTAAATTGTGTTACTACGGCCTCATCATTTTTCTGCAGCGGGACATATTCATCAACGCTTTCTCTTGTAATTACAACCCCGGCCGCATGCGTTGACGCATGCCGCGCCATACCTTCCAGCAACATTGCAGTGTCAATTAGTTCCCTGACCTGTTCATTATCATCATAAATGCCGCGCAGGTCACTGTTGACCTTCAAAGCCTTCCGGATGGTCATATCAGGCTGGTGAGGTATCAATTTTGCAACTATATCTGTCTGGGCATATGATACATTCAAAGCTCTCCCGACATCGCGAATCGCCGCCCTGGCTGCCATTGTACCGAATGTTATTATCTGGCATACCTTATCAGCCCCATACTTTTTTGTAACATAATCAATGACTTCTTGTCTTCTTTCGTAACAGAAATCAATATCTATATCAGGCATTGAAATTCTTTCGGGGTTAAGAAATCTTTCAAAAAGCAAATCATATTTAATCGGATCTATATTGGTTATTCCAAGGCAATATGAAACCAGGCTGCCCGCGGCCGATCCCCTGCCCGGACCTACCATTATATCTTTAGATTTAGCATAGTTAATAAAATCTGAAACTATAAGAAAATAATCCGTATAGTCCATCTTCTTTATAACATCAAGTTCAAATTCCAGTCTTTCAACAAGTGAATCCGCAGCCCCGTACCCAAAACGTTTCTCAAAGCCTTCGTAAACATTTTGTTTTAGGAAAGCATAATGGTCTGTTTCTTCCCCTAAGTTAAACGCCGGCAGATGCTTGCCGCCGATATCTAATTTGACATTACACCTACTAGCAATCTTTATTGTATTTTCAATAGCTTCAGGGAACTCAATGAATAGCTCCTGCATCTCGCTTGAAGACTTAAAATAAAATTCATCTGTAGGGAAACGCATCCTGTCAGGCTCATCAACGGTTTTACCTGTCTGTATGCAAAGAAGCACGTCATGCGGGCCTGAATCATTTCTGTTAAGGTAATGCACATCATTTGTCGCAACTAGCGGAATTCCTGTTTCACGAGATATTTCAATAACACCTTGATTAGCAAGATTCTGGCTGTCGATTCCGTTATTCTGAAGTTCAAGAAAGAAATTGCCGTCGCCGAAAATTTTATTTAACTTCAATGCAATTTCCTTTGCCCCGTCATGGTTTCCCTCTAGAATCGCCCTGGGAATTGCACCTGCCAGACAGGCGCTGAGCGCAATTAAACCCTCAGAATATATCTCCAGCAGTTCATAATCAGCTCTGGGTTTATAATAAAAGCCTTCTAGATGAGCCTTGCTGACTATTTTCATAAGATTTTTATATCCGGTCATGTTTTCAGCAAGCAGTACAAGATGATTTGGTTCATGGTCATATATATGTTCTTTATCAAAACGACTGCGCTTTGCAGTATATATCTCACAGCCTAAAATTGGGTTAATACCTTTTTCTTTAGCGGTTTTATAAAAATCTACAGCTCCATACATGACGCCATGGTCTGTCATTGCAACTGCAGGCATACCAAATTCAACTGCTTTTTCCATTAGATCATTAATCCTTACAGCGCCGTCGAGTAGACTGAACTCAGTATGCAGATGAAGGTGAACGAATTTACTCATGAGAAAATTATAACACATCGCCTGTTTCTCTTAACAAAAGATTATGCCAGAAATTTTCTGCAAATAAGCAGCTATTAACAGTTTTAAATACTAATATGAAATTGTATAGAATCCTTAGTTGTGCTAATATCAGATTAGAATTCGTTATGGAGCAATATATATGAGCATATATTTTTCAACACATAAAAAAAAGAAAAATTTCCCTTTCGCATTATTTGGTTTCCTTGCCCTGCTTGTATGGACAGGTATGTTTTTCTATCTATTGCAGAAAGGCTACACTATCAGCGACTTAGCAAATACATCTCAAGAGAGCGAAGTAGAAAACATAATCGGATTTGTTATAATTGTTTCTTCCTTCCTATTATATTTATTAAGCCTGGGAATAATACGAGAAATTAAAACAAGATTTAAGTTCCCCTTATATGTTTTTCAATTTGTATTTTTAGGATTATCAGCTATTTCGGGTTACTTTTTATCATCATATGTATTTCCTGAGTTAATTAATTATCTGATGATAAGCGCCGCATTGTATTACCTTACTTTGTTAATATATTTTATACTGCAGCATAGGGTTTATTCAAGATACTTCTCCAGATCAATTATGATTATTTCTTCACTTCCGCTAATTCCCTTTTTGTTCGGAATTTATACATTCATAACTGGTAATAGCATGATTTTCACCCCAAATCCCTTCAGCTTTGACAATATAGTCGTATATGCATTATTATTTACAATGCTGCTGTACACAGGTGCCAACAGTGTATATTTAAGCTATATAAACAGAAGGGTCTATTGAAATGAAATCAACCATTGATTGTATATATTGTTACCTGCGACAGGCTGTAAACTGCATGAAGCATGCTGAAGTACCAAAAGAAAACCAACCGGAAATTCTCTACTCCCTTATGGATGTTATAAAAGAACTGGATACAAAAAGCAGTCCCTGCTATAATTCGACTTTCACTATTAGGAAAACATATGAACTCAGCAATTGCCATGATCCCTTCATAAAAGAAAAAACTGAATCCAATTATAAAGCAATGGAACTCCTTAAGTTTCTCGGGGATTCCATTAACTATTCTGATCTGCATGGTCTGTTTGTCCTTTCTTCAGCCGGTAATATAATTGATTCAGGAATAATTTTTGAATATGATATAGCAAAAACAATGAAAGAAACCCTTGAAAGCAAATTTTCCATAGATCACTTTAATATATTTAATAAAAAATTAAAAAATGCTGAAAGAATTTTGTATTTGGGCGATAATTGCGGTGAAATAGTCTTTGACATGCCGGCCGTGAGGTTTTTAAGCGAACTTGGTAAAGATGTATATTATGCGGTAAAGTCCGCTCCAATCCTTAATGACGCCCTTATGGATGATGCAATATTCGCAGGCATAGATAAATACGCTACTGTTATTGAAACAGGTTCGGGGTTCCTTGGAGTTAATCCTAATGATTCCTCTGATGATTTTATGGCACTACTGAATGGAGCAGACTTGGTCATCGCCAAAGGACAAGCCAACTTTGAATCACTTGATGATTATCCTGGAGGAGAAGGCAAGATATTCTTTATATTAAAAATTAAGTGCGACGGCATTGCTGATATAATTCACGGTTCCCGATATGGCGATTCAGTATTCTATACAACCGGCGGTACAGTCTTATGACACTATTTTTAACAATAGCTTTATTCATATTAGGCCTTGTCTTAATAATTAAGGGAAGTGATTGGTTTGTCGATTCAACCATTTGGATTGCCAGAACTCTAAACATTCCTGAATTTATTATTGGAGCGACCTTAGTTAGCGTATGCACTACCCTGCCCGAACTGCTTGTTTCCACCGGAGCCGCTTTAAACGACGACACTTCAATGGCACTAGGCAATGCCGTAGGCAGCGTAGCATGCAACACCGGGCTTATCTTAGGCATATTGATAGTATTTTCAATGCCCAAACTTCACCACAGGAATGCGACAAGGGTAAAATCTACATTTATATCAGCCGCCCTGGCAGCTTACCTAATAATTGCACTAATCTTCGGTGAGTTTAATTACATAGTAGGAATTATTTTCTTGCTTATGTCGGCATTATTTGTATATTACAATTATTACGAGGCTAGAAAATACCGCGAGAACCAAGAACAGTTACCTGACGCGGACAAAACCAGGAAAACCGTAATTAGAAACATAGTACTCTTTGTTTTCGGCCTGACACTGACAATAATAGGCGCACAGTTAATGGTTATATATGGTGAGAAAATCGCTGTCTCATTTAAAGTACCATCAATAGTCATTGGTGTTACGATGACTGCCCTCGGAACCAGCCTTCCGGAACTGGTGACTGCAATAACCGCATTGCGTAAAAAAGCTGCATCGCTTTCTGTTGGAAATATATTCGGAGCAAACATCCTGAATTTAACGCTTGTTCTCGGCGGCACATCTATAATTAAACCCATAGCGGTCGAAGGAAATGCGCTGACCTTCCATCTCCCGATAATTCTTGGTATAACGCTCATTGCAGCGATCAGTACAATGATTCTTAAAAAGAAGTACCCCAGGTTCATCGGGATACTTCTTCTGATTTCATATTTTACTTATGTTACATTAACCGCTGTACTGGCTTAATCAGAACTAATCTTTCTCAAATAAATCAGTTGATATATATCGTTCACCTGTATCGGGGAATATAGCAACTATGTTTTTACCAGGATTTCTAATAGCGGTTTCTACAGCTGCACATAGCGCGGCTCCTGATGATATCCCGCATAGAATCTTTTCTATTTCAGCGGCCTTACGGGCGAAATCCATGGCTTTTTCTGTATTCACTTTAACTATTTCATCAATAACTCCGGTATCGAGTATTGCGGGGATGAAACCGGCGCCAATGCCCTGGATGCCATGCTTTGACGGTAACTCGCCGGATAAAACAGCAGATTCCTCAGGTTCCACGGCAACAACCTTTATATTATTATTTTTCAATTTCAAATAACTGCCGTTCCCAGTTATTGTTCCCCCTGTACCTACTCCTGAGACGAAAATGTCGACAGCACCTTCAAGGTCTTTGAATATTTCCTTTGCGGTTGTATCAAAATGAGCTGCCGGATTTGAAGGATTTTCAAATTGCATTGGAATATAGGAGCCCTCTAGAGATTTGTTTATTTCAAAAGCCTTTTCAATTGCGCCTTTCATACCCTTTTCAGGTGGGGTCAGAACTACCTTGGCACCATAGGCACGCATTAAAGCAATCCTTTCGGCGCTTAGTGAAGACGGCATGGTAAATATTACATTTAACCCGTATTTCGCTGAGGCAAGGGCAAGGCCTATCCCGGTGTTTCCGCTGGTTGGCTCAATAATTGTGGACCCTTCCTTTATCTTTCCACTTTCAAATGCATCTGTAAGCATCCTGAGTGCCGGCCGGTCTTTTACACTGCCCCCGGGATTGAAATATTCAAGCTTCGCATAAATATCTGCTTTCAGGCCGAATAATTTTTTTATTTTATTTAGTTTTACCAAAGGTGTATTACCTATGGTTTCTTCTATGGAATTAAATAACATGATTAAACCTCATATAAATTTTTTTCTGTCAGAAGGTAATCCATCTCTATGTCATGACTTTCAGTCGGCAGCGGGTGGCCGCTAACCTGAAATTCATAACATACGCCGATTTTTATTAAGTCTGTTTCTGCTAAAAACCGGTCGTAATAGCCCTTCCCGTAACCCATTCTTCCACCGAGTCTGTCAAATGCGACCCCCGGCACGAAGACAATTTCAATATCCTCAGGGCTTACAATTTCACCTTTCGACGGTTCGTGTATATTGTATTTACCCGGTGTAACAGTATTAAAATCATAAAATCGAGTCGGGTGTATGTTATCATCCTTTTTAATTACCGGGAGTGAAATCTGTTTCCTGTTCTCAAGTAAAAATTTAATTAAAGGTAATATATGAGCCTCATTGTTTATTGGAAAATAAGCCATATATGATTTTTTCTTAATAAAGCTGCTTTTCTTAAAAGTATTTAAAATCCCCTCCCCTGCTTTTTCAATAAATTCAGGGGAGAGTCTTTTTCTTTTTTCTATATTAATTTTCCGAATAGAAGCTTTCATCAGAATATCATATTGTCTATGTATTCATTGGTAAACCCGGGATCTGTGGTTAATTCTATGTACTCGACCTGTTTTTTAATTTCCTCTGCCCCTTCAATATATTTAGACGAAAGCAGGCACATAGAAGCTCCTGCACCTGCTGTATTACCTGATGGAATAATGTTGTCATGTGGTAGTTTGGGAAGAAGTCCGATTGCCATTGCACTTTCAATATTAATATAATTACCAAATCCGCCGGCAAGATATATCTTTTTAATTTCTTCAGGATTTATATGGTATTTCTTAACAAGTGTAGATATGCCGGCTGCAATTGCAGCTTTGCCATTCTGTATCTCCCTGACATCTTTTTGAGTGATGCATATATCATCTGTAATCCTGAAAGCCTTCATTCCTTCAAACTCAAAAACACGATTAGCCAATTCAGCCGAAGCCGGAATCTCATCATTGTCATAGAACCGCCCGGTTTCTTCAATAATTTCATTCTCAAGCAATTGGGCAACCCCGTCAACAATACCTGACCCGCATATGCCTATAGGCTCTTTGTTATCAATTGTAGTGAAGTCAACTTGGCCGTTTTTTATTGTAATACTGTCTATAGCACCTGAAATACCTCCTGTGCCAAAACGTATATTTGCCCCTTCGAAAGCTGGGCCTGCAGCTGTAGAACATGATATCATTCTCTCTTTGTTACCCAAAACAATCTCTCCGTTTGTACCGATATCAATCAGCATGGTGATTTCAGACTCATTCCGGAGCCGGCATGCTAGAAGCCCTGCAATGATGTCAGCGCCAATGTATGCCGATACAGACGGCAGGCATACTGCATGTCCGAACCTGTTTATATCAATTCCCAGATCGGCAGCCGGAAAGTCATGCATTTCGGTACTAACAGGAATAAAAGGCAGTTTTCCTATATTCACAGGGTCCAGCCCCATCAGAAAATGCATCATTGTTGTATTTCCTGCAAGAGTTATCATATATATGTCGCTCTGTTCAAGTGAATATTTTTTACATAGTTTGCCAATCATTTCATTAAGTTGATTAATCAAAACTTTATTTAGAACTTCAAGTCCGTCTTCTTCAGTCTGTGTATGATTTATACGTGAAATTACATCAGCGCCGAACTGCTTCTGGTCATTAAGCTCTGAAACAACACCCGTATAATCGCCATTTTCAAGATTATAAAGATATGCCGCCATTGTAGTAGTCCCGATGTCAACTGCAACTCCATAGAAATGTCCGTTCTTTTTATTTTCAACACCTTTTACCGTATCATAATACGAAATTACAGTAGGATTATTACCACTATCACTAAGAGCCTCCGTAAGATCTTTTAGAAGCGGCAGATTATTCTTGTCAATTTTCATATTTGAATTGTGGATTACATTGCTTATATCAGAAACCTGCCGGTTCAGGTTAGGTATCTCGGTTTTAATCTTTTTTATACCTATTGCAGGCCTGAAAGAATCTATATCAAGTTTTGAATTTGTAAGTATTTTGTTCCTGACTTTCTGTGAGGGCAATTCTACAACCATTCCATCCTCGCCCTTTATAAAGCATGCTAGCCTGAAACCCTTATTTAATTTGTCGCCCAGCAGCCTTTTTTCATCTTGGTTCGGCTGTTGGGTTATTGATACAGTCTTAACAAGACATTTCCCACAGCTTTGTCGACCTCCGCATGGCGCTGCGAACTCAACACCGTTTTTTTCAGCCTCTTCTTGTTCCAGGGCTAGGTTTTTTTTCATGATTTCAAGATATGTGCTTTTTTGTATTAATTCTAATACTGTTTCAGTACCATCTGATATGATTTCATACATTTCATCTTCGTAAATCAGCTTAACTTTCATAATTACATCCTATATTAAGTCTATAGAGAATTATAAACAAATTATTCTTGTTTGACTATTGTTTTTTGTAATATTATAATTTTAATATTAACTACAGGGAGTTTTTTATGACTAATGAAGTACGCACAAGGTATGCTCCGAGTCCCACAGGCTATATGCATATAGGTAATCTACGTTCAGCTATTTATGAATATCTGGTTGCGAAGATCAATGGCGGTAAATTTATACTCAGGATTGAAGACACCGACCAGGCTAGAAAAGTTGAGGGCGCTGTAGAAGTTATCTACAACACTCTATCAACAATAGGTATGCAGCACGATGAAGGTCCTGACATAGGCGGTCAGTACGGACCATATGTACAGTCAGAAAGAAAAGACATGTATCTTCCATATGCACAGCAGCTAATTGAATCCGGTGATGCATATTACTGCTTCTGCTCAAAACGCCGGCTAGATTCTTTGAGAAAAAAAGCAGAGGAAAACCATGAGCAGTTCAAATATGACAGGCACTGCCTTCATATATCAGAAGCTGAAATCCAGGATAAACTGGATTCCGGTACTAATTTCGTAGTCCGCCAAAAATCTCCTAACCACGGAACAACAACCTATCACGATGAGGTTTACGGTGACCTAACTTTTGGAAATGAGGGTCTTGAAGATCAGATTTTAATTAAATCTGACGGTTTCCCAACATATAATTTCGCTAATGTAATTGATGATCACACAATGAATATAACTCATGTTGTGCGTGGAAGCGAGTATCTCTCTTCAACCCCCAAATTTGTTCAGCTCTATAAAGCTTTCGGATGGGATGTTCCTGTATTTGTGCATCTTCCACTCGTTGTCAAAAATGACGGCAGTAAAATATCCAAAAGAAACGGCGATGCAATGTTCGGAGATATGATATCTGAAGGCTATCTTCCTGATGCAATTGTAAATTATACCGTTTTGCTAGGCTGGAGTCCCGGCGACGAACGTGAATTTTTCACACTAAAGGACCTTGAAAACGATTTTACAGTGAAAGGTATCAGTAAATCGCCTTCTACACTTGATTATGATAAACTCAAATGGATGAACGGAGAATATATCAGGCGTTTGAGCCTTGGCGAATTCTCTGTGATAGCTGCTAAGTGGATTAAAAAAGGCATTGGCGATAGAGATTTGGATATAGATAAAATTGCAGGCATGCTCCAGAAACGCACAGAAATCCTGAGCGACATACCACTTTCTATCGATTTTCTTGATGTAATAGGTCAAATTAATGATGAATTATACTTTCACAAGAAGATGAAAAGTGATAAAGATACTGCAAAAGAGCTCCTGCCACTTGTAAGGACAACCTTGTCAGCACTTTCCGAATGGAATCACGACAGCATTTATAACTCTCTTGTTGAAACGGCACAACAGCAGGAAGTTAAAAACGGCAAAGTCATGTGGCCCCTGCGTGTCGCACTGACAGGAAAGCCTGTAACACCCGGCGGAGCTATTGAAATTGCTGATATTTTGGGCAAAGCCGAAACATTAAATAGAATCGATTCTGCAATTGAGCAGCTGGAGGTATAAATGGATAATAAATTTGAGTCAACAAACTTTATACACAATGAGATTGAAGAGGATCTTAAAAAATATCCTGACATGAAAATACATACCCGTTTTCCACCGGAACCCAGCGGTTATTTTCATATTGGTCATGTAAAAGCAATTGCCATCGATTTCGGAACTGCTGAAAAATACGGCGGTTTATGTAATCTTAGAATGGATGATACAAATCCCCTTCTTGAAAAAAAGGAATATGTAGAAGCAATTAAGGATGATATTACCTGGCTTGGCTTTAAGTGGCATGATCGTGTTTTTTATGGTTCTGAGTATTTTGACCAATGTTACGATTATGCAGTTGAATTGATTAAAAAGGATCTTGCGTATGTCTGCGACCTGTCCGCCGATGAATGGTCTGCCTACAGAGGCACTCTTACCAAACCAGGTAAAAATTCTCCGTTCAGAGACAGAAGCACTGAAGAAAATTTGAAATTATTTGAGGAAATGAGAGCGGGTAAATTTGCAGATAGCGTTAAAACCCTACGCGGCAAGATAGATATGACCTCTCCCAATATGCATATGAGAGATCCTGTTTTTTACAGAATCATGCACGTTGAACACTCAAATACCGGAAATAAATGGTGTATATATCCCATGTACGATTACGCTCATCCAATCCAGGATGCCATTGAGGGTATCACTCACTCTTTATGTTCTATTGAATTTGAGGGTAACCGCCCTCTTTACAATTGGGTCAGGGATAATATTGGTTATAGCGAATTCCCGAAACAACGTGAATTTGCACGACTTAATTTAACATATAATATAACCAGTAAGAGAGTTATGAGGGAAATGGTAGAAAAAGGTCTTGTTTCCGGATGGGACGACCCGAGAATGCCCACTATAGCCGGCTTAAGACGCAGAGGTTATACCCCTTCTTCCCTTTTAACATTTATTGATAAAGTAGGTGTTGCCAAAGCATACAGCGTTGTTGACACGGCTTTGCTTGAACATTGTATTAAAGATGAACTTAATAAATCGACGGGACGCGTCATGGCTGTTATTGATCCTGTTAAAGTCATCATCACCAATTATCCCGAAGGACAGACTGAAATGATGGTAACTGAGAATAATCCCGAAAATCCTGAAGCCGGCACCAGAGAAGTACCCTTTACAAAAGAAATTTTTATTGAAAAGGCAGATTTCATGGCCGAACCGGTAAAAAAATATTTCAGACTCTCCCCCGGTCGCGAAGTTCGGCTTAAAAATGCTTATTTCATCACTTGCTCTGATTATAAAACAGATGATGACGGCAACGTAACAGAAATTTACTGCACATATGATCCTGCCTCAATAGGCGGCAATTCACCCGACGGCCGAAAGGTAAAAGGAACTTTACACTGGGTTTCTGCCGAACATGCAGTTGCTGCAGAAATACGTCAGTACGACCGGCTCACTCATCTTGAAAGCCCGGGGCTTGTCCCCCGGGGAACTCCCGTTGAAGAAATTTTCAATCCTGACTCATTGCTAATATTTGAAAACGCCCTTGTAGAACCATCTCTTAAAACTGTGAATCCGGGAGAACGCTTTCAATTTATAAGGCAGGGATATTTCTGCTGCGATCTTGATTCTGCGGATGAAAAGATTATTTTCAACAGAATAGTCCCTTTAAGGGATACATGGTCTAAAATAGCTAAGAAAGGTTGATAAATGGCTTTTGATCTTGACCAGCTGCCTGTATTTGCAAGGGATTACCTTGCTTATATGGATACTGTAAGAAACTGCTCTGATAACACCATCAGGGAGTATTTCTACGACCTTCGAATGTTCCTTAAATTTGTAAGGCGACACAAAAGCGGATTAAAAATTCCATTTGACGAAATAAATGTTGAAGAAGAAACTATCTCAATGCTTAAGAATGTGGGATTGAGCGACCTTTATGCCTATATGACCTTTCTAAACAGAGAACGTGGTATGTCATCACGGTCACGGGCAAGAAAGGCTGCTTCTGTAAAATCTTTTTATAAATATCTCTTCAGTAAAGCCAAAATTATTGATGTAAATCCTGCAATGGAACTCGAATCACCCAAGCTTTCAAAAGAACTGCCCCGATATCTAAGCCTTGATGAAAGCAAAAGACTTCTTTCTGTGATAGACGGGCGTTATCATACGAGAGACTTCGCAATTATCATCCTCTTCCTGAACTGCGGGCTTAGGATTTCAGAATTAGTGGCTATTAATACAAACCATATAAGGGATAATGATACACTGGTTGTAAGAGGCAAAGGTAATAAGGACCGTACAATATATTTAAATAACGCATGCAGTTATGCAATAAACAGTTATTTAAATGTTCGTCCAAAGTCATCTGCAGACGATCCCAATGCACTTTTCCTCAGCATGAGGGGAAGCCGGTTAAGCAGGAAAACAATTCATGTCATGCTTAAAAAATATTTCCTTAAAGCCGGGCTTGATGCAGAAAAATATTCCGCTCATAAGCTTCGCCATACAGCTGCAACGCTTATGTATCGTCATGGCAATGTTGATATCAGGGCACTGCAAAGCATTCTCGGCCATAAAAGCATAGCGACAACTGAAATCTATACTCATGTTGATAATGAAAAAATCCGTGAGGCTATAAACGCCAACCCCCTGGCAAACTCAAAGCCTGATAATCTATAATAATCTCATATTAAATTTAATTTTCAATATTAGTTTATGTTGCCCTCTGCATCCTTGTTTTTCTTTTCTTGTTCAGGTAAATTTACGCATAAAAAAACCACCTGTGCCAGGCAGTTTTTTGAACTCTTTTTTTATTTAATTAATTCCTTTAAATTTTAAATTGATTAATTCATAAATTTTATCATATTCAGGAATCAGGTGGATGAAATTCTCGTCTTCATGGGTCGGTAGTGTTAGAAATTCGATAGTGTTTAGGTCAGCCTTAACCACATCAGGTATATACTTTACAATCTCTGCAGATTTTATATTAGTATTGAGGTTGTCAAAAATCAAATTAATTATGCTGTTTATTTTGGTAGCGTATAGTAATTTTCCTTTTTGTTTAATCAAAGCTTGTATGAACTCTTGTTGAATGGGAATTCTATTGAGGTCGGAACCATTCCAATAATCCTCGTTAACATCATCATTATTTTTTCTAAATCTCAGCAGCTTCTCAGCATCTTCGCCGTTGAAATGCTGTAGTCCAGGTTCAAAGTAAATATGCAGGTCCTGATAAGGATCATCATAATCCATTAATGCGGGCACATTGAAATCAACACCGCCAAGCTGGTTTATTATCTCGCGGAAAGCATTCAGATTCATTACAGCACCGTATTTGATGTTGACATCGTATTCATTGCTGAAATAATCAATTGTTTTCTCAATGTCCAGTTCATGGTTTGCATAAACCATATTCATAATATCGTTGTCAAGCCCATCCTTGTTAAGATCAGTTGATGCAATTGTGTCCCTTGGTATTGACATTACGGTGAGTTTATTATTTATCGTATCAAGGTTGATAAGCATAATCGCATCAGTGTTAGCACCGACTTTGTCCTTAACCAACAACAATGCATTAAATGGATCGGTACCAAAATAATCTACAAAGACATCGTCATTTTCTTCAGGATTGTTATCTATAGGATCAATACCGCTTTCAATAGCTTCTATTTTTTCTTCCATGGCCTTGGCTTCAGCGGAATTAATTACTTGTATTAAAACGACGCCTGCCCCAATCAGGAAACAGAACACTATAATGGTGAATGTCATGAAAAACTTTTTAACTGCCATAAAACCTCCGTATGCATCATATTCATTTAACGAACAAAAGATGCAAAAAGTTCCTTTAATATATTACATAATGAAGCTTCAAAAGTAAAGGAACAGAAAAAACAGGCATGGAGCTACAGCCGCATGCCCTTATAAATTATACTGATTTAAAAAATGCCTCATATGCTTTATAGCACATGATTATATCAACTTTGCTTGCCACCTCATAAGGTGAATGCATCCCAAGCAAAGGCACGCCTATGTCAAGCACTTCAATACCAAGCTTGGCAGCAAATTTCGCTATCGTTCCCCCGCCGCCTTCATCAATCTTCCCGAGTTCCCCTACCTGCCATACAATACCTTTTTCATCAAGCAGATTGGTAATTTTGTACATTAATTCTGCGCTTGCATCACTTGCACCGCCCTTGCCTCTTGCACCGGTATATTTTGCTATTCCTACGCCTTTGCCTAGGAAAACAGAATTGTTTTTTTCATAAACATTTTTAAATGCAGGGTCATAAGCAGCATTTACATCCCCGGAAAGCATTGTAGAGTTGTACATTACATGCTTAAGCTGAACATCGCTTGATTTTTCTTCGGTTAAATCCAGGAGCATAGCTGTGAAATATTCAAGCATATCGGACTGCGCCCCAGTGTTGCCCACACTTCCAATCTCTTCTTTATCAGCCAGATAGCATAATGTAGTCTTTTCTCCCATGCCTGCGCTTAGAATCGCCCTGAGGGCCGCATAAGAGCAAACCCTGTCGTCATGGGCATAGGAACCAATAAGGCTCCTGTCAAAACCAATATCCCGTGCCTTAAGCGCCGGTACGACCTGTATCTCTGAGTTAATGAAATCTTTTTCTGTAATTCCATATTCGCGGTTCAGGTATTGAAGCACTTTCAGCTTAACTGTTTGTTTTATATCTTCGTCTTCAAATGGAATTGAACCTGTCAGGATGTTAAGGCTTTCACCCGGAAAGGCTTCTCCCAATTTTTTACCGTTTTGCTCTTTGGCAAGGTGAGGCAGGAGATCCGGGATTATGAAAACAGGATCGCTGTCTGATTCCCCAATGCTTATTTTTACTTCTGAACCGTCTTTCTTTATTATAGTCCCATGAATTGCCAGCGGAATTGAAAGCCATTGGTATTTACGGACTCCCCCGTAATAATGAGTCTTCAGATAAGCTAGTTCCATTTCTTCATATAATGGGATAGGTTTGAGGTCAAGGCGCGGTGAATCTATATGGGTTCCGACCATATTTATTCCTTTATGTATGCTTTCCTTACCAACGATTGAAATTATTATTGATTTTTTACCGCCGACATAATATACCTTGTCACCAGGATGAATCTTCTGGCCTGTCTCGAAGGCATTTTTTAATGATATGAAACCGAGTTTGTCAAGTAACTCAACTGTATTGTCTAAAAATTCTCTTTCTGTCTTCGAAAGGTCAAGGAATTCCTTGTACTCCTCACAGAATACATTAGTTTCTTCCATTCCTTTGTCACCCAAGGTTTTCCATGCATTTTTCCTTTTGTAAAACAATTCCTCATACTTGCTTTTTTCAGCCATTTCTTCCTCCAAATTAAATTATTACTCCCCCGCCGACTACAGTATTGCCGTTGTATATGACAGCAGACTGACCCGGGGTAGCCGCACGCAGTTTCTCTTCCGTGGTTATTTTGATTTTCCCATCATACTGTTCAATACCTGCAATGTGCGCAGATGCAGTACTATATCTAATTTTAACATACATATCAGATGATTTGGGAATCATACCGTTAATCAGATTAATTTCAGACACAATAATTTCATCAGTGTAAAGATCATCTTCATCACCAATGACAATATCTCCGCTTATCGGATTAATCGAAATTATATAGCCAGGTTTGCCAAGCTGGATACCCAGTCCCTTTCTCTGGCCGATTGTATAATTCAGGATTCCGATATTTTCTCCGATTACAGAACCATCATTATTTATAAAGTTGCCTTTTTTTGATTCCGCACCAAGAATGTTTATTAGATAAGATTTATAGTTATCGGGAACAAAACATATTTCCCTGCTTTCCTTGGAATCCGCAGGTAAAATACCGGCATCTCCACAGATCTGACGGGCTTTTTCCTTAGGAATTCCATTGAGAGGGAACAGAATTCTTCTAAGCTGTTCCTCTTTCAAAACATATAAGAAGTATGTTTGATCCCTTGTCTCGTCAACTGCTTTTGAAAGATAAAAATGACCTTCTTTTTGTACTATGGATGCATAGTGGCCTGTGGCTGCATAGTCAAAGCCATTCTCAACGGAATATTCATAGATAAGTCCGAATTTAATATCCCTGTTGCATCTTATGCAGGGATTAGGAGTCCTCCCGTGTTCATATTCGTTCTTAAAATATTCAATGATTTTTTCATTGAATTTAACAGTTATATCTACGTAAAGATGCGGTATCCCAAGTTTATCGCAGATAACCGCCGCCCGATCGATTGCTTCCGAAGTTACACCGTCAATCCTAAAGGTATACCCGGTTACTTCATAACCTTTCTCCTTAAGGATAACTGCGGCTGCACTGCTGTCAATACCCCCGCTCATTGCGAGCAGGACTTTATTCCCCATACTTATCCCCTGCAGCAATTATCACATTTATGATATGCTTCGATATCCACACCTTTTTCACGAAGATAATTGCAGATTGCTTCTTTTATAGCTTCCTCAGCCAGCACCGAACAATGCATTTTAACAGCAGGCAGACCGCCCAATGCATCTGCAACTGCCTTATTAGTTAAATCAAGCGCTTCGTCAATATGCTTGCCTTTTACAAGTTCAGTAGCCATGCTGCTTGTTGCTATTGCAGCACCGCATCCGAATGTCTTGAATTTAATATCCTTTATTACATCATCTTCAATTTTCATGAAAATTTTCATGATATCACCGCATTTTGCATTACCAACCTCGCCGATAGCATTCGCACCTTCTACTTCTCCGACATTCCTTGGATTTGAAAAATGATCCATTACTTTATCACTGTACATATTTATACCTCCGATGGTTTAGATTTTATATAATCTTCATATAGCGGGGACATTTCCCGCAGCCGTGAAACTACCTTTTTCAAAGTATCCACGACATAATCAATATCTTCAATTTTACTTTCGCTACCAAATGACAAACGCAGCGAACCATGCGCTATCTCATGTGGCAGGCCTATAGCAAGCAAGACATGGGACGGATCCAGTGAACCTGAAGTACATGCAGAACCGCTTGATGCTGCTATTCCGTTTAAATCCAGCATTAGAAGCAAGCCTTCGCCTTCAATAAACCTAAAAGCGAAATTCGCATTCCCGGGCAATCTGTTTTTAGCATCGCCATTGTATCTTACGTGTGGAATCTCCTCCATAATCCTTTGTACCGCTTCATCCCTGATTGATTTGATTCTTTTAATTCCAACCGGCATCTCATTCACAGCTTTTTCGATCGCGGTGCCAAGTCCCACAATTCCAGCGGTATTTTCAGTAGAAGCCCTTCTTGTCCTTTCCTGTCCGCCGCCATGGAGAAGATTGTCAATTTTAGTTCCGCGTTTTATAAAAAGCACCCCGGTGCCCTTAGGACCATGGAACTTATGTGCAGACAGGGTTAACAGGTCAACCCCCAGTTCCTGCACATCAACAGGTATTGCTCCGATTGCCTGAACCGCATCCGTGTGAAAAAGCACCTTTTTACCTTTAAGCCCTTCAGCAATCGCCTTTATGGGCTGGATTGTTCCGATTTCATTATTTGCCATCATGACTGACACCAAGACAGTATTGTCCCGGACTGCAGCCAGCACTTTTTCAGCTTTCACTATACCGTTTTCCTCAACAGGCACATATGTAACATCAAAACCATTTTTTTCAAGGTAATGCGCTGTATCCATTACTGCATGATGTTCGATGTTAGTTGTTATTATGTGTCTGCCCTTCTCAGAATTAGCCAAGGCGCATCCTTTTACAGCCCAGTTGTCTGCTTCAGTACCTGAACCCGTAAAATAAATTTCATTGGGTTTGCAATTAATGGCACCGGCCACCTGCCTTCGGGAATTTTCAATGGCTTTCTTAGCATCTCTTCCAACAGAATATATCGATGACGGATTACCATAGTTTTCTACAAACCATGGAAGCATTTTATCAAAAACTTCAGGAGCGACATTTGTCGTTGCTGCATTATCTAAATATATAAATTTCTTCATATCAATCTCCTCTATTACTGATACCCAAACTTGCTGGAAATAATCAATTATCCTGCTTTGCCGGCGTCTTCAGAATTATTATTTTCTGAAGCATCATCTTCATCAATAACAGGTTCATTAACAGGCTGGGTATACTCCTTGGTTGTAACATTTTTATCTTTTCGAAGGAAGAACAAATAATACATTATTATTAAAATATAAAAACCTATTGATATCGGAAGCTGCCATTGTACAGTTGATATATTTATAATCAGGGCTACGAATAAAATAATGGCCGCCCATGCATAAATCCTTCTTATTTTTTCTTTCTTTTTTCCATCCATTCTTTGACTTTCCTTTCATAACCGTTATCAGTGGGTTCATAATAAACCCTGTCTTTTATTTTGTCAGGTAAAAACTGCATGTCTACGTAATTTCCTTCATAATTATGTGCATATTTATAACCCTTTGAATAACCAAGTTCCTTCATTCCTTCTGCAGGGGCATTCCTAAGCCACATCGGCACTGTACCCGTATCAATGTTTTTTACATCAGATAACGCTTCATTAATCGCTTTATATGAAGCATTTGATTTAGGGCTCACCGCAACATATGCAGCCGCTTCTGACAGAATGATCCTGGCCTCCGGCATGCCGATCATCCTTACTGCTTCCGCAGCCGATTGTGCGACAACCAGTGCTGTCGGATTGGCAAGGCCAACATCCTCCGCTGCGCAAATGGTTATCCGCCTGGCAAGAAAGTTAATATCTTCACCTGCATATAAAGCCCGTGCAAGATAAAAAACAGCAGCATCAGGCGAACTTCCCCTCATTGATTTAATCATGGCACTGATATTGTCATAATGCTCCTCGCCTTTTTTATCAAACCTCAGTGCTCTTTTCTGCAGGCAGTCCTGCATTATTTCAAGATTTATATGGATGATTCCATCATTCGAAACTGCTGTAGTTAGAACAGCCAGTTCAAGTGCATTCAGCGCGATCCTTGCGTCGCCTGAACTTGCTTCGGCAATAAATTCCAAGGAATCTTCATTGATATCAATATTATATTCACCCAGGCCGTTCTTTTTATTCTGAATGGCATTATCCAGAATTTTCAAAATATTATTTTTTGTCAATGGCTTCAGCATGAATACAGATGAGCGGGAGATCAGAGCTTTAATAACTTCAAAAAATGGATTTTCAGTTGTTGCTCCGACTAGAACTATTGTCCCGTCTTCGACAGATGGCAGCAATGCATCCTGCTGTGCTTTGTTGAACCTGTGGATTTCATCAATGAATAAAACTGTTTTCCCGCTCATATTCATTAACGAACTTTTTGTTTCATTTATTATTCTTTTAATTTCCGCGACACCCGAAGTAACTGCATTTATTTTTTCAAAATTTGACTTAGTCGTCCTGGCTATTATCCTCGCAATGGAAGTTTTTCCTGTTCCCGGCGGTCCGTATAGGATTACAGGCCGCATTCTGTCTGCTTCAATCATTCTTCGAAGCAGCCTTCCTTCGCCGACGATTTCTTCCTGGCCTATGAAATCATTCAGCGACTCCGGGGTAACCCTGTATGCAAGTGGTTGTTTTTCAATCATTGTTTAATACACTTAAATATTTTAGTAAAGCGGATATTTCTCAACAAGCGTCTTCACCATGTTTCTTACTTCATCAGCATTTTTATCAAAATCCATAATAGTCAAATTAATAGCATCAGCAATAACTTCCATGTCATTTGATTTCATGCCCCTGCTTGTAACAGCAGGAGAACCCAGCCTTATTCCGCTTGTAACAAACGGGCTTTTTGTGTCATATGGAATTCCGTTTTTATTGCATGTAATATTTACTTCGTCTAAAAGCAACTGCGCCTCTTTCCCGGTGACACCTTTGTTTGTAAGGTCAACCAGCATCAAATGATTATCCGTACCTCCTGTAACGAGTTGAAAGCCATTCCTAATCAATCCGTCGGCAAGCGCTGCAGCATTACTTACAATGTTTTTTTGATACTCCAAGAACTCATCGCTTAACGCTTCTTTCAGAGCGACTGCCTTAGCAGCGATAGTATGCATAAACGGGCCGCCCTGTGTTCCTGGGAATACAGCGCTGTCAAGTTTCTTAGCATGTTCTTTTTTACAGAGTATCATGCCGCCCCTGGGTCCCCTTAGTGTCTTGTGGGTTGTCGTAGTCACAAAATCTGCATACGGAACCGGATCCGGGTGCAGCCCGGCGGCTACCAGACCTGCTATATGGGCAATATCCACCATAAAATATGCGCCGCATGCTTTAGCTACTTCAGAGAATTTTTTAAAGTTAAGACTTCTTGAATAAGCACTGGCGCCTGCAATTATCAGCTTTGGCATTTCCTTCATTGCAATATCCATTACTTCATCATAATCAATCATCGAATCGGATCTTCTAACGCCATATGATACAACATTAAAATATTTACCGGATATATTTTTTAACATTCCGTGTGAGAGATGCCCCCCGCATGAAAGATCCATTCCCATTATAGTATCACCGGGATTCAGGACGGAAAAGAATACTGAAAGGTTAGCAGAAGACCCGGAATGCGGCTGTACATTAGCATGCTCCGCACCGAAAAGCTTTTTAGCCCTTTCAATGGCAAGGCTTTCAGCCACATCGACGAATTCACAACCGCCGTAATATCTTTTACCGGGATATCCTTCGGCATATTTATTAGTCAAGGGTGTTCCCATGGCATCCAAAACAGCCTCGCTTGCAAAATTTTCACTTGCTATAAGATTAATGTTGTTCCTTTGCCTGTTTACTTCATCTTCAATTGCCTTTGTTATTTCCGGATCGAATTTTTCGATAATGTCAAGTCTGTACATAAATCCCCCTATTACTTAATATAACTTTCAATGTCTTTTGATTTTTCTGGGAATTCCTCTGAAAGAAGCTTAGCTTCTTCCCTTGTTATTCCCCTCTTTTTCAGCATATCCGGCCTTTTTTCATAAGTTTCCGCAAGGCTATTCAAATGCTTGTAATTTTTTATTTTTGCGTGGTTCCCTGATAAAAGCACCTTCGGGACCGCTTTACCTTCGTATGTTTCAGGTCTTGTATACTGAGGCGCTTCAAGAAGGCCTTCAAAATGTGATTCATTGCTGTGTCCATCTGCATTACCAAGCACCCCCGGCAGCATCCTAGCCGTTGCGTCAATCAATATCATGGCTGCGGTTTCACCGCCTGTTATTACATAATCTCCAATTGATATCTCATCGTCAATGATGGATTCAATTATTCGTTCATCAATTCCCTCATATCTTCCGCATAAAAGCGTCAGATTTTTTTCATTTGATAATTCTTTACATTTAGCCTGGTTAAGGACCCTTCCTTTTGGTGAAAGGAATATCGTTCTGCCCGGGTTTTCGATTGACTTCCATGCGTCAATTACCGGCTGTGGTGTCATCAGCATTCCTTCTCCCCCGCCATATGGATAGTCATCTGTGTTTTTGTGTTTATTTTCGGCAAACTCTCTGATATCAATTTTATTTATTTTTATTATTTCGTTATCAGCTGCCCTGCCCAATATTCCGCTTTCTACCGGGGCAAAGATTTCAGGGAATATTGTCAGCACATTAAATGTATTCATCATCCACCAATCCTTCCGGCAGTTTTACTTTAATTCTTTTTGAATCAATATCAATGTTCATAACAACGGTTTTTATAGCAGGTATCAAGATTTCAGTACCATTATCATTTATTACTGAATAAACGTCATTTGCTCCTGTTTCTATAATGTCGTCAATTTTACCCAAATGAATTAAATTTTCATAGACTTCGCAGCCAATCAGGTCTTCCATATAATATTCGCCTTCAGCAAGGGGAGTTGCACTTTCCTTTGGTAAATATAAAACAGTCTTTTTCATAGCTTCTGCTTCATTTCTTGATTCTATGCCCTTTAAATGTAAGATAAGGAATTTTCCCTGAACCCTTACCGATAATACATCGCGCTTTTCACCGTTAATTAAAAAATATTTTTGACGGGTCAGGTTTTCAAGGTCATTAGAATATGGGTAGACTTTTATATCTCCCTTTACTCCGTGGACCCCGGCTACGATTCCTATTTCAAAAATATCTTTCATAAGGCATTTTTGGTCAGCCGATTATTTCAACCATTACCCTTTTGTTTTCTTTAATTGCATAAGATTTCATAAGGGTTCTGATTGATTTGGCTATCCTTCCCCTTTTACCAATAATTTTGCCCATATCCTCTTCGGCAACACGCAGTTCAAGAACAGTGTTATAGTCTTCTTCAACAACTGTTACACTGACCTCATCCGGATTGTCTACAAGAGCTTTGGCAATCATTTCTAGTAATTCTTTCATTTTCACTCACCTACTCGAGGATTCCGTTTTTCTTAAGCAATGCTTTAACGGTATCGGTTGTCTGGGCGCCTTTTCCTATCCAGTTTTTAACCTTTTCAGCATCAACAATGAAAATACTCGGATCAGCCATTGGATCATATGTGCCGATTTCTTCAATAAACTTTCCATCCCTGGGAGACCTTGAATCAGCAACAACTACCCTGTAAAAAGGTGCTTTTTTAGCTCCGATTCTCTTCAATCTGATTTTAACCATTTTTTTCTTCCTCCAAATTCTTTCTTATCTAAAAGGGAAAACCCATTCCCTTCAAAGACTTCCCTTTTTTCCCCTTAATTCCTTTGAACATTCTTTTCATATTGTCAAAATCCTTAAGAAGTTTATTTACACTTTGTATGGAATTACCGCTCCCTGCAGCAATCCTCTTCCTTCTGCTTGCATCAAGTATCTTAGGATTTCCCCGTTCCTTCGAAGTCATTGATTGTATGATTGCCTTGGTGCGCGATATCTGTTTTTCATCTATCTTCAAGCCTTTCAACTGAGCGGAATTAGCACCCGGCATCATGCCCAAAATATTTTCCAATGGTCCCATGTTTTTCAGCTGTTCCATCTGGTCAAGGAAATCATCCAATGTAAAGCTTGCTGTCATAAGCTTCTTTTCCATTTCCCTGGCCTTCTGAATGTCTACATTTTCTTGTGCTTTTTCTATAAGTGAAAGCATGTCGCCCATCCCTAATATCCTTGAGGCCATGCGTTCAGGGTGGAAAACCTCTATATCGTTCATTTTTTCCCCGGTGCCTGCAAACTTAATCGATTTTCCGGTAACACTTTTTACAGAAAGGGCCGCTCCGCCCCTGGTATCTCCGTCAAGTTTTGTAAGTATGACTCCGGTAATGTCCATGCTTTCGTTAAAAGCTTTCGCCGCATTTACCGCATCCTGGCCTGTCATGGCATCAACTACAAGCAAGGTTTCAACAGGAAGAACTGTATCTTTTATCTCTATGAGCTCTCTCATCATATCCTTATCAATATGAAGACGCCCGGCTGTATCGATTATCAATATGTCAAAATCATTTTTCGAAGCTTCCTTAACTGAGTTTGAAGCTATTTTAACTGCCTTTTTCGAATCTTCGCTGTAGACAGGTATATCCAACTGTTTACCAACAGTTATCAACTGTTGTATAGCAGCTGGTCTGTGAACATCACAGGCAGCCATCATCACCTTTTTTCCTTTTTTCCTCAGCATATTTGCAAGCTTGCCG
>Ga0233412_10000244_pt1 | contig 32150 bp, 55 predicted proteins | sample Na_anoxic_4_MG_FD_180667 | JGI IMG/M metagenome (GOLD analysis project Ga0233412, IMG submission 180667) | Seawater microbial communities from Saanich Inlet, British Columbia, Canada - Na_anoxic_4_MG | ecosystem: Environmental > Aquatic > Marine > Inlet | place: Canada: British Columbia... | reverse complement strand
TCATCGGCCCCCTTGGCGACTTGCCATTCGTTCCACTGGTCCAACGTGAAGGGACCACCGAAGCCGTTGCCACAGAAGTACGAGGTGAACATCGTGCAGTTGGTGGTCGCTTCCCCAAGGTACTTGTCAGGCAAGAACGTGACCCCCGGTGGGAACTCGGGCATCTGAGCACCGGACAGTTGGTACGTCGCGGTCATTGCGGGTCCGAGGAGTGGCAAGAAATCAGACCACGGCCTATCGGGGGGGCCGTCCCACGTCGTCGGGTCGTCGGTATCCTCCGAGAGTTCATCTGTGTCCTCGTCATCGTCATCGTCATCATCGGACGGGGCGGGTGCGTCCAACGCCTCCCATGTCTGTGATCCCACGATGCCATCAGCAGTCAGATCACTGGCCGTCTGGAATGCTTTGACCTGAGCTTCGGTGCCCGCGCCGAAGATCCCATCAGCCGTACACGGGTAACCGTGTTTGGTGAGGTCTAGCTGGCATTGGACTACATCGTCACCTGTGGAGCCTTTTTGTATCGTCATGGGCATTGAAGGCCCTCCTACGTCACGAGGATTACGATATAGATTCAGATAGACTAGCAACCGACGCAGCCATGCCATTGGGTGAAGCTCCTGTCTACAGGGAGGCATAGCCACACTACCGTTGGGCGTACTCTCCGAGTTCCGGGTCGTAGACCATGACAGGAATGCCTGCCTTCACAGCCCGTTCGATGCAGTCCGTCATCCCGTGTGCTTCCGTTGCAAGAGGGAACGCGAACACGACATCGGCACCAAGGTCCACCATCTCCTGATTGCATATCGAAACCGCCGCCTCGCCATGCTTATGCCAGTGGGCGGGATGGCACTCGACGTTGGCTTTCATGTGCCGTCCTAGCACGTCCACCATCCAATCCAACCCACCACTCCCACCATGCACGAAGGTGAGCGCAGAGGGCGTGTGGACGCGCTTGAGTAAGCGTTGCAAGAGTTCGACCACGGGTCGGTCGTCTTGCCATTTGCGGGAGCCGGTGACGAGCACTCTCATTCAACGCACATCAGACCGCTTGATCGAAGCCGTTGACGAGAAGCCTTCGGGGTAGCGTTTCTTCAGTTTCTCGATGTTCCATTCAGCCACTTCCTGCATCGACAGGCCGTACTCATCGCAAAGGCTGGCACAATACCAGAGCACGTCACCGATTTCTTTGGCGACGTGATCACGATCGAGCGGGTGATCGTGTCCGACAACCTTCTTGATATAGTCGGCAGTCTCCCCTGCCTCCCCTGCTAGACCGAGAGCGGTCACAGCCTGACTGAGCTTGGGATCAAGGTCAGTATTCTTGGTGCGTAGTGCGAGGTCTTGGTAAGCGTCAAAGTCCATGCGTGTCTCCTGTATAGGGATCTCCGTCTCCCGTACACGGAATGGAATACCGTGAGGCTACCGGGCAAGGGAGAGAAGATCGCCTGACTACCCTCTACCCGTGCCGGGGTCGTGTAGGGGGATCGACCAGTCGTGAATCTGGTTGCCCGCGTCTTCAAACCCTATCTGGAATAGGATCTCCGACAGGGGGTGGGCAATCACGTTGTGAAACGTCCATTGGAACCGCTCTGGGAGCCTCGCGAAAAACGGGTTGCCTATCATCGGTCTTCTCCTGGGATCATTTCGGACTTCACGAGGTGCGTGTCGCAGTAGCACTCACCCGTGCGAAACTCGGGTGCGTAGGGGTCACAGACCATCGCGCAGGTTTCTGTGCGGTTGGCCACGAAAGCCTGCACCAGACAGTACAGGGTGAATCCGGCGAGAAGGGTGTAGAGCACCGTCTTCTTCTCCTTCTCACTTATTCTCATTACCGTCCTCGGATATGCCCTTCCGGTAGGCATCATAGAACGCCTGGCCTTCCGGCCCGTGCGGGGTGGACTCGACCACTTGAACCTCACGGACGACCTCCAACACACGGCCTTCGACCATGTGGGCACCGAGCGGGGTTATCGGCACCACTTCACGTTTGGAAGGAAGCAACTCGGTAATCACGCCGATGGCGAAGTCGTCCTCGATCTTCCGCAAGTTCTTGATCGACTGACAGTGGAACAGACCCGTGTAGGTCGCCCCACAGTGCTCGCAGACCTCCTCTTTTGGCTCTCGGCGTGGGATGTCTGCCAAGGACACCTTGGGGTTCTCGGGCAGCTTCATGCCCCAGCACCGACCTCGATACACTGATCCCTTGGGCTGTGCGGCGAGACAGCCGGGGCACTCAGTACAATCCTCCGCGATTTTCGTGACGCCGCAAGCGGGGCAGTCCCACACGTTCGCCTCAAACCAGCCGGGGTCGTCCTCGGCGGGGGAGGTTGTGACCTTATACTCACTCATCACTCACCTCCCGCCCTTCGGGGCCAATCACATGGAGAGTCAACCCGATTAGCGAATAAAGCATCATCACAAGAAACTCCACCAGCGCCAGGCCCTCGATGGCCCAGGCGACACCGGTTGCTTCGGGGGCGAAGCAGCCGAAGCAGATCGTCAGGCCAAAGTACGTCACCCAGTATCCGAGCACGTTGGCGATGGTTATCAGGGGCAGGCCGATGAAGACCGCCCATGTCACGCGAATCATTAAGCCCGTCATGCTGCCACCGCCGCAGCGCCGACCACGGCGAGGAACAGAGCCACGCCGCCTGCACCCAAGGCACCCACTAGCGCCACCAGCCACAGCATCAGCACGTTGGCCAGCCATACCTTCGCAGTCACCGCGAACACGTCCGCGAACGGCACCTGCACGCGGACTACGCGAACCACCTGCGGGTCGGGGTCCATCAGCATTACGTCATCATCCATCACTCACCTCCCTTGGCAGATTTGCTTCTGGTTTCGTCCGCAGTCGGCGTGTAGTCTTCGCCCGTGCGCTCGGCCTCGGTCAGCGCATGGTGGTGGACAGCACACAGCCACAGACCGCAGCACCGGCACTTCCGCGTGACTGCCGCACCACAGGCGCGAAAGGCCCCGGCTTCACAAGTCTCACTCATCACTCACCTCGTTGATTGCGGCTGCTTCCAGCGCAGCCACAAGAACCTCGCCCTCGGTGGCTGCGGATTCTACGCAGGGCATAGATCCATCGGGGAGTTCCACATTGATCTCCCACTCGGGCTGCCCGTGCTGATGGTAGACCGCCACCCTCGCAGGTTCCCAAGCCTCCCGCACCAGCGCGAGCAGGCAGCCCAGGGTGGCGGGGTCGGTGAGGTCGGGGAGGCAGCGTCAACGCCACCGAGCCGCAGCACGGCTCAATCAGTGTGTAGCTCATAAACTCGCCTCGACGATAGCCTGCTCAATGTAGGCGAGGAACCTGGCGTCCTCGATCTCCATGATGTCCGCTATGCACTGGTCTTCGATGATCTTGATGAGAGGCATGCGGTAGGCCAGGAGTTCCTGGCTGACGACAGACCACTCTTCACCCAAGACCTCGTCGATAGGAGGCAGGGACGACATGGTCAGCGCAATAGTAGTTACGGCGCCGAAGCCCGTGAGGAACTTGCGTCGAGACAGGTCTACATGCGCTGGAATCTCTTGCGTCCAGAAGAAGGCAGCTTGGTTATGCAGCCAGGTTCCTACGCGGTGGTACAGGTTCGTCATCGGGAGACCTCACAGGCTTGGGCCAGTTCATATTCGACCCCGTCTCGTGCTGGACGGGGCTTTATGCGTTGGCCATCCAGCCAGATTAACCAGCCGGGGTTCTCCCCGTCTTCGGGTAGGCACACGTCGCCATCGGCATCGACCCGCCACTCCTCCGCAGGAGCGAGGAAGCCTAGCGCGGCGATAGCCTGCCCCTGCCAACTACATGAGACATCACTCATCACTCACCTCCTGCCCTTCGATCGACCATCCATCGCGGAGACGCTCTGCGGCGATCTTACTCATCTTCCAAATCCGGTCGAGCTGTCGATCCGACTGCCGTCGGTCGTCGTCAGGTAGATCCAGGTAGTTCACGCCACAACGGCGGCATACGAGATCACGGATCCCGCTTATTCGGCGTGGAATCTCCTCCCATTCGTGCTCACTCATCACTTACCTCCTGCCCTTCGTCGCAAATGATCAGCGTCTTACATGGTGGCTCCATTTGCTCTGGGATCATGAACGGCTCACCTAGATCACACCGCACGCGGATCGGGTCAGCGCACAGCGGTCGGTCGGCAGGGTCCACCGGAGTTGACCAAGAGGACAGCACTACAGCCTTCGCTACAGCCCCAACAACTAGGCCGACAACATAAATGCCGACGAAACCTGCCCAGCCCTTGATCTCACCCATCACTCACCTCCTGCCCTTCGGCGTCTACCAGCACGAGGGTGCCGGGCCACGGCCCTTGCCCTATGTCCATGCCTTTCAGCGCGTATGTGACGAACGGAGCCAACAAGGCGTAGTCGATGCCCGCCCGCTCGATATACGGCTGCACTTCCGCTACAGGCTCACCGTCCCACGCGAGGACGAGGGCACACGGACTAGACACCGCATGGGGCCACGGCACCCACTTCGCGTCTGCCACCTGTTCAACCTCTCCCGGTGTGTCGCAGGGCCACGGCTGACCGCAAGCAACGCACTTCTCCCCGTTGTATGTGGGGTCCGCGAACCCGTTGCTCGCGTGCATCAGCCTCGGTTGAATGAGCCTGCGAGCCTTCGGCGGCCTCGCCCCGCAAGACCCCTCTTTCAACAGCAAGTGCGGGTCACCCTCGGCTGGGACCAACAATATGTGCCTGATCTCACTCATTTAGTGCCTCCTCAATCGCATCGGTCATCGCCGTGCAATCGTCGATTTCAAGCGCGGCTCGCACTTTGTTCAGCTTCCGCTCGTAGCAGCCGGACGTGTGCCCACCTGCACCTTCTGCGGCATCCTGGCCGCAGAACTTACACTTCGATAGCCGTGCCCTGATTCGGGCTATCTCCTCTACTGCCCTGTCCGCGACGGCTTCAGCATCCATCGGGCCATCCGCTCCGACTGCCTCTATAAGAATCTGGGCTGTCTTGCGGAGTCGTCCCTTGAGCACAGTTGCGGCCATGTGGGCCGGGGCCGACTGGTAGCCAGCAAGGCGGTCTTCCGCCTTCTTCCGCAAGACTCTCTCGGCGGCGAGATCAGCCCGAAGGTTCAACACGGCATTTCTGACGTGCATCAGCGCGTGCAGGGGCGTCCTGTCGGACCACCCAAAGAGTTCTGCCAACTCGCGAACTACGAGCCGATAGGTGTCTCCTGCTTCGGCGCTCCTTCTCGCCTGGGCCAACGCGGTGAGCACTTCGCCCATGTGTGAGCGGTCATCGTGGCGGTACTCATCTACGATGGCCGCCAGTTCTTCGTCAGTCATCACTCACCTCCGTCCTGCGATTCCCGCTCACGTCGGGACACGGCAGGTTTTCCCAGACCGAGTGGGTCACCGTTCAGCTTGATCCGGTGCGTCACCTCGGGCTGGAGGGCTTTGCCACCGGGCAAAACGACTCCTATCGACCAGCGTTCTACGAGGCGGTCGATCTTGTCCGCGTCCCGCATCAAGGTCTGAGCGGTCCCCGCAAGCATCAAGCTCCCCGGTGGGTTGAACGGCATCTTGAGGGCGAAGGCCGCAGCACCGCGCATCGACTCTGCCAACATGCGGAGCAGCACGATGACCTTGGCGATCTCGTCGGTCGTCCACCCGTAGTCAATACGAAAACGAGGCTCCCCGAACCCATCGCAGGGCAGCAGGTGTCGGAGCGCAGACCGCAGGGTGTTCGCGTCGTACTTGGCGTCGTACTTGGACTGGCCCCCTTCGGGGAGCGGCTCCCAACCCCACTGGTGGAGAGCGCCGTAGATGATCCCATCTCCCCGCGCATCCACGAGGGCTTCCAGCGTTTCCGCGATAAGGCCCATTGTTTCTTCTTCGGTGTGAGGCCGGTGCAAGACAGTGCTACGCATCACTCACCTCCACACTTCTGATCTCATGTTGGGGCATCTTCGCCAGCAGGTACCCTGACGGGATCATCCCGAGGACTTTGTGGCAGTCGATACAGACCTTCATCCCGACATCACCGAACTGATCAATGACCCCACCGATGCGGGGAGTCGTTCTGCCGCCCGTGTACCTACCGTTGGGCCACAGCACGGTGAGGTTGTCAGTGACGCCGACTTGGACCGACAAGAATCGGTCGTGGGGGCACTCAGGCATTGTTCTCCTCCTGCTCATGGATTCGTTCAGCAAGGACGTACCTTGCTTTTTGTGCTCGTTTCATCGTCCAGTTCATCAACGGCGGCTGACCCACATCTCGGTGCGAATCTCCTCTGCGTCCAGGGCCGCGAAGAAGCTCTGGAGCGTCTTCTTGGCCTTCTTCACCTTGGCGATCTGCTTGGGGTCCGCCAGCACCGCCTCGGGCTTGATGTAGCCATTGCAGAGGGCGTACCACTCGCCGTCACTGCTCGATTGGTCGGGTGGGTCGTCTACGAAGGTCCACTTCATGTCGTCTCCTCGGTCTCGGGGTCGTTCACCCTCGTGGGGCACTAGCAGCACGGCTTTGATCTCACTCATTGGCTGTCTCCTACGATGTAGGTGTGCGTTTCCGGCAAGGTGCCACGCGACCCCTTCTGATAAGGTTTTACCCACCGACGCTTGGCTTCCATGCGTTGCGACAGGGTTTCAAGCTCACCTTCTGCGGTTTGAGCATCGCTCCGAACAGACGCCAACCGCGTCAAGTGCTTGGACGTGTCCTCTGGTGTTTCTGCCTCGGCTACGAGGGTCTTGAGGGTGTTGTACTCTTGCATCACCGTGGCATGGCCTATTCGAGCATCCCGGATACGGTGACGGATGGTGTCTCGACGAGGCCACCAATGACCTCGGACCCAGTGGACGCGCTGTGAGATCCCCGTTGCCGACCCGGCTCCCGTGGAGGGTGTTTTGGCGTACCGGAAGTTTCGGCCTACCCACGTCACGGTGTCACTGGGTAGCTCGTCTATCTGCTTGCGTAGACGCTTCCCTCGGTTCTTGTTTGGGTTCTTCATGCGCCCTAGCTTCTGCGTAAGATCAGCACGTTGAATGTCCGCCTTGGCGCTCTCTGGATCGCGCTCCAACTCTGCGCTGTCCGAATCCATGTAGAGTAGGGCGTTGAACAGAACCCGGAGGGTGCCGAGAACCGCGTCTCGCTGCTTCGCAAAGGCGGTGTCGCTCTTGGGTAGGAACGTGAACCCCAACCGATCCGCTAGGTCAGGGTCGTCTTGTGTCAAATGGTCTTTGGTTTCTCTGCTTCGATCTCCGATGATTCGATTCAAGTAGGCTTCCAGATCCTCGTTGCGTTCCGCCATCTCATTGAAGTCGAGAGACACCCACAGGGAAGCGTCGTCACCTTGATGCTGCGACCGTCCGTTTTCCTCCCCCCACAGGTACAGATGCAGAACGCCCCGGTCATCTTCGGGGGCAACGGGCTTCTCGTTCGGCAGTTTGACCTCGCGTGGCCCTTTCTCGTGCCGTGCGAAGATCCCGCGTACTTGGTGCCACAGGGTGTCTCTGCCACCCCAAATCTCGGCTTTGTGGTCTGGCAACGCGAGGTAGAGGCACGGGTAAGGGAGGCGGAGATCGTCTACGGTGGTGCCCGCCAACGAGGTACGAGCCAAGGCCCCTTGCATAACCTCCGGGACAATGAAGGTCTGCTGCCCATGACGCCTGTGTTCGACAAGGTGTAGAGTCAGCGTCCACAGACTGCGATGGAAACCCACCCCTGGAATGTCGAAGTACGCTGCGGATTGTGCCATCGTCACTCGACCGTCTTGCAGCGCATTCAGAATGACCGCATGGTAGTTGTCAAACGGTGCTCGCTTGTAGAGCATCGGAATGTCCGTGGGGTTCACCATTGCAGCCTCCGCTGCCTTATACCGGGCTTCTGATGAAAAGTTACCCCACCTTACCCCACCACACATGCGGAACAGGGCACGCTTCGGCGTCTTTGCGAGGGGCGTCCATAGTGTCCAACGCGGCTATGGATTCTGGTGGCCACCCCACCCGGCCACAGGGTTCCCCCTCAAGCAGAGGGTCGAACCACGCACAGGCGGGACACGTTGCACTAGGCCATACGCGATCACCGCGATGCAGTCCAAGTAGCGTCTGACGTTCTTTGGTCTGCAATGCAGACTGACGCTCATGCGGAATCAGATCCCACTCGCAGCCGTTGCCGGGCAACGTCCGCAACAGATTGGTGATCTGTTCCTGTTGATCGGGAGTCAACACAAGGTGGACAACCGTGTTGCCCCCGTCGTGTTCAACGGGCGGGTTCCCGGTCATGGTCAGAGTGAAGGGGTGACCCTTACGGAGCCACAAACGGAATAGGTGCTGGGCTAGTGGAACGCCATCGTTGGACATTGCGTTGGTTCTCTTGTGTCATTGGACGACCGCCGTTGCAGACTTCCATTGTGAAGCCGCGAGTGTAGGCGGGAACGGGGTCTGAATATCGCTTGATGGAGACGGTGTGGCCGTCAGGGGTTGTCCAGACCGCTCCGGTGTTCGTACTGCCAGCGGGAAGCGCCCCTGCGATGTGCTTGCGAACATCCCCGGAATCCTTGGAGCACGTCAGGATGACAAGGTGTTTTATGTCGGCCTCCGACGCCTTGTGTGTGACGCGACAGGCACAGTCGATGGCGAATTGATTACTCATGTTGTCCGCTCCTTGGGGCCTGCTACGAGGGTCCATCCGAACCTCCGATCCGCAACCCCGTGGTAGGGGAGCACCTGCAAAATCAAATGCGAGTGCCCTTGGGTGAATGCCATGACCTCACTGGACATGGCGTGAATAGCAGCCGTGACGGGGTTGAACCCATCGGCCAGATCATCGGCACCCCACACAACAGCGACCCACTTCGACAAAAGCGAAGTATCCGGGTCAGGCTCTCCTGACCGGGCTTGGATACCATGTTGCTTTAGGTACTCGATAATCCCCTTCTCGATGATAGGACTAAGTGATACACGGCCCTGCGTCGTAGCGAAAGCCCTGTAGGTGTATCGCCGCCTTTCAACTGGGTTCATCTCGGCCAGCACGGTCGTCGGCACGTCGATAGCGGGACGTGCTACGGCTCGTTTCCCTGCCTCATATCCAGGCACCCCGGTCGGCACTGCGGGCAAGTTCCGCTTGGCGATGGTCAAGGCAGTCTCGCGTTGCTCGGGTGGCACTTGATCCTGTACGCCTTGCAACACCTTCGTACACAGATCCTCGTGGTCACCGACCGCCAGCCTGATTTCTTGTGCGACCTGTTGCGAGGCGTGCTCCAACTGGTAGCCGACAACGACAGCATCAAAGGCATCGGTGATCACGGGCACAGCCGGTGTGGCTTCTTCCAGCATCGCTCCAGATCGGGCTTCCGGCACATCCCCGTCGATAGACGCCCGCTCTTTGAGCGCAGCTTCCAAGAGCGGGTTCACGACAGCCATCCCATTGTCGTGTTTCATCACGACGGGCGTGCCGTCCTCGGCAATCTCGGTCGTGACATTGTAGAGATCCGTCAACTTGCTAGACGCCTTGACAAGCGTTTCTCCGTGCCCAGCATCGGCCAACACCTGCGTGATCCGTAGCATCGCGTCATGTGGAGACACGCGACCCATTCGGATTTCATGTAGGATCGCCGCCGCTCCGGGGCTTTGCTCCAGTAGGCTTTGGATGTTCGCTACCAAGTCGAGGGCTTCCCGGTCCTTACTTCCCATGCAACGCCTCCCCGCCCTTGGGGGTGACGAATGCAGCGCGCAAGGTGCCCTTCTTGTTGTTCCTTCGCAGTCTGACCACCGCATTCGGCGGGACTTTCATCCCACGGGCCGTCAAGGCTTCGCGTAACAGGGTCACAATCTCGTTGTGTTCCAGTACGAGTTCCATGAATCATTCCTTTTTATCATCGCCAGAGTACCCTCTAACCTTTGTTCTTACCGGAACTGAACGTGATCTTGCCCCCCACCTCGATCTTCCGTTCCCGTGGTTTCGACGAAACAGCCCAGGGATCCTCCGGTCCAACGACCTCTGGAGGAGCACCCCCTCCAACCATGACGCCGCCTTGAGGCAGGTTCGTGTTCATCGCTGCCGGGAACGGAGTACGCATAGGTGCTGGCACGGGCCGTACCGGATCAATGGGCTGGTCCGGGCCATCGTCCGGTGACAACCGGGCTTGGATGTATCGGGTGTGCTTGCATGGGATCTCCCGTGAAGGACAGGAGCACTCCCACACGCCCTCGGTGTAGAGCGTGACCGTGTACGTCCGAGGCTTGCCTTCCTTGTCCTTAGAGTCGCCTCGCACTCGCCACTGACCTTCAGTCGGTCGCGAATCGGTCGGTTCTGGTTCTGGTTCTGGCTCGGGTTCTGGCTCTGGTTCTGGCTCTGGTTCTGGTGTGAAGCCTGTAGGTGCCTTCGGTGGGATCACACCCATCATTTCAGCAGCGGCTCGTCCTACATCGACATCGGTGACAGGCTCCCAATCGCCTCGCTGTGTAGAAATCTCGACCCGGAGTGCCTCTTGGATCATGTTCTTGAAGTCAGGCAAGCCCATGATCTCGGCGGTGTTGTCAGGAGCGAACGCTGGATTGTGGAGTAGGCGGTCCTCTTGGGTCATCATGCGGTGTGACCACTTCGTGCCCGCGCCTCGACTATTGGAGCACCCTACATTCATACAGACGTTGCAGAACATCTGCTTGAACTGCTCGGGAGCAAGCAGCTTGCGGTGCTCCCCGTCGTAGCAGTTGTCCCATAGATCGGGGATCGCCTTACCCATGAAGCCTCTCTTTGCTGCCCGTCGTGACCTTCCACTCGACCACCACAGGCTTGCCGTCACCGATGGGATGGTAGCCTATGCTACTGCCGCCGCCGTAGTGCAGGTAGATGTGGGGATCGCGTAACCGCTCTCGGAGGTGCGCCTTTGCGATCTCCACACTGTCGGCGTTCGGGGTCGCGACCTCGTAGGACACGATCAAGTCCCGCGTCTCCAACTGGACGTGGTACAGCGGCATCAGGTCAGGGTCTTCCCACGGGTGGGTCATTCAGCACCTCCAATCTGCTTGTAGAAGCGGCTGGCCCCACCCTTGTCTCCGAATCCGGGGTCGCCTTTTTCGTAGGCTCCCTTCAGGCCCTTGCCGCCACCGTAGATCCCACCGCCGTCTTTGTTCCCAATCCGTCCACCCGACGATGTAGAGACACCACTCTGTCCATCCAGTCGTGACACGGGACAATCGGGTTCGCAGTCACACCGACAACCATCGGGGTGTTGGAGGATCACGTTGGCGGGCCACCTGCCTGTTGGCTGCTGGTACTCGCCCACGTTGCCGTGATCCCCTCGCTTGTACCTCCAGTTCTCGGCACCATCCCAACGCTCTGTGGGGTTCTCAGCGTAAGCCCCGCCGTTGAGGTTGTCGTCGGTCCCGATGCGGCTTGCGTCGATGTTGATCCCGCCCGTGCCATGTTTGACCACATTGGAGGCGACGGTTCCCTCAGACAAGGGCTTGCGAAGCAGATGGACTACCCTCATTTCTCACCACCAATCTGCTTGAAGAACCGAGATGCCCCTCCGCTGTCGCCATAGTCGATTTCTGGCGTAAGGCTCTTTCCCTTTGAGGACCTGATCCCAGTTGTCGTGTTTTGCTGAGACGGGAAGTTCCCTTTGGCCCTCACGCCGCTCTGTTCATCCAGAGCCGCCACAGGACAACCCTCTACGCAGATCCAGTTGGCTACGGATTCTTTGCCGTCCTCGTCGGCGTGACCCACAAGGGACCGTTTGCCATAGTCCCCATAACACTCACCCGTGGATGCCCCGCCACGGGTGGCCTTGTTACCGGGGTTGTGGGCCTTCACCTTCTTGACCCCTTCACACCGACAACCATCGAGGTGTTGGAGGATTAGGTTGGCAGGCCATCGACCCGATACCGAACCCGCGACCCATCCTGATCCCTTTTCATAGGATTCAAACTCGGACAGGGTATGCCCACTGCTCGACATTTTCGACCCGCCTCCAAAGTAGTCGGACGTGCCAATCCGTGAAGCGTCGATGTTCAACCCGCCACAGCCGTGCTTGAGGACGTTGGAGGCGACGGTTCCCTCAGACAAAGGCTTCCGTAAGACGTGGATCACTCTCACTGTTGCCCTCTCGCCCAGCACACTCGGCATCGAGCCTCGTAGACGCCAGCGGAGCCGACCTGCACTTGTTCCCCTGTGTCTTGCGCGGGCAAGCGGTAGGACCGGGTAGCGGGCTTGCCGCAGGTGTGGGGTAATGCGTCACGGTCATTGCTTATTGGTGGGTCTACCTTTGCCACGCACACGGCGGTCAGTTTGGTCACCTCGTCGGCTCTCGCCAGAAGTTCCGCCATTGGGCCAAACGGCTTGCCGTCGGAGTCGAGATCAAGCCCTGCCACGATGACCCTCACGCCTTGGTCGGCAAGGTCTTCCAACACGGAGACGACGCGCTTGCCCATGAACTGAACTTCATCAAACCCCAGCACTTGCGGCAAGTGTGTCGGGATCTTCTCTGTCATGGGCCGTCCGTGTTCATCAAAGCAGCGAAGGCCCCGCTCAACTCGGGGGACATGCTCGTATCGAACATATCTGGCACGGCCCTTCCATCGACGGTCACGGTCAAGATCGGAAGGGTCGTGCCATTCCAGCCCCGCCGAAGCGAGAAATGCGTCAACGTCTGCCACAGGGTGCGCCTTCAACGTGTTGGGTACACCCTCGATGGGATGCGTGGCTATGCCATCCATTGAGTAGCGGTCGTCCAGCGCAGACTTGAACGCAAGTACATGCTGGTCTGCGATCTGACACCTACGGAGCCTACGGATGAGTTCCTCGCTCTTGCCGCTGAACATACAGCCTGTGATCACCTCAAGCATCCTTACCTCCCCCCACTTGCTTGAAGAACCGCGAGGCACCTCCCTTGTCGGCGTAGACGTCGGGGTTCCGTGGTGCTGTGGGCTTCCACTCTCCAGCATAGATGGTGTTACCTATCTTGAAATGTGCAGGCTGCTTATTCCCCGCCGAGTGCATCCCACCGGATAGAGACTGCTCATCCAAGCCCGCCACAGGACACCCCGGTTCGCAGATCCAGTTGGCTACGGATTCTTTGCCATCTTCATCCGCAAAACCAACGTGGATGTCGGTTCTCACAGTCCCCTCACCCTGGAAGCGATATTTGCTATGGGCTTCCCCACTCTTGTCACGGACCCCAGTCCGTATGGCCTTCACCCTCTTGATCCCCTCACACCGACAACCATCGAGGTGCTGGAGGATCACGTTCGCGGGCCAACGACCGCTCTTTTGACCCTCGGTCTGATGAGTCTCCTGTCCCGCACTGTCGCCATATATGCCCTTGGAGATCGCAGATTCGTCTCCCCGGCTGTGGTTGGAGATCGTTTCCCCAGGAGCCGCAACCCGAGATGCGTCAATGTTGATCCCACCACAGCCATGCTTGACCACGTTGGCCGCGACGGTACCCTCGGAGAGAGGCTTCCGTAGGACGTGGATCACTCTCATTGAGCAGCCCGGCCCTTGGGCGTGAACCACAGCTTGTGGTTTGCCGCATAGGTTTGAACCAACTCCTCGCCCGCAACGATGTCCCGCTTGGCGTAGAAGTCAATGAACCGTCTGTTCGTTTCCGGGTCGATGTACGGCTCGTATCGGACGTTCGATAGGCTGGGTGGCTCATGGTTGTAGAGCATCGCGTATCCGACCACTAGAGCACGAGTCCCATCCTTGATCCACGGGAACAGGAGGTGTCCGAGAGTAATCTTGTAGTCAGCCTCGGTGTAGGGATACGTCTTGACGCCTTTCATTGATTCCGTCAGACCGTCAAGCACAAACGCTGGGCACCGTTCCACTAGGGAGGTGTCAGCGATGTCTCGCAACGAGAACACACCCAAACCGCGACCGGGCACCATGCGAAGCTGAAGCAAACCTCCGTTCTCGGCACCGACCGCTGATGGCATCACAACGGCTTGTACAGGCTTCCCACAGAACGAACACAGGGGATTGTAGTCTCCGTGACGGTGCGTCACGACTTCTGCAACGACTCCGCAAGACGAGCATGTACTTCTAACCACGTCCACTAAGCGACCCCTATGCGAAGTTGAATCCATCGCCAGAAACGACGATGGTATGACGACCTTCCCGCCATGCAAACACTACCCGCTGGAACACTTCGACAGCCTCTCGCGGCGTGTCGTCAGACAAGGGTGGCTCATAGCAACGCGGAGGGCCATGCGTCAGCTTCCGGCCTTTGCCTTTATGACCGCCCGGTCGGCATAAACCCTCGTTCGCCGTCAAGCAGGTCGCCATCAGAGCGCAGGCCCCTTCTCCGGGTGTCACTCGTCTACCGCTTGCGTGGGGATCACGCCCCAAGGCTCGCAGTAAGGGCTGGAAACGTCCATGTAGGGCATGAGACAACGCCTCTGCCGGAACCACCTTGACTCCAGCTTCCCATGACGTACCGCGCAGGGATTCTAAAGCTCCCCAATGCACGGCCCCTTCAGGCACGACTTCTACGAGGAGCAAGACCCGCTCGGGTGTGGCCCCTCTCGGTGGGTTCGGGTCAGTGAGATCAATCGGCCTCATCGATCTTGCCCCCCACCTGCTTGAAGAATCGGGAGACACCACTATCGTAGGAGAGAGGTGTCTCCCTCGTGAACTCCCCGTGGCCGAACATGCCACCACCGGTCTGCTCTGCGGTGACGTTCCCCCGGCTCGGAAGGAACCCACTCTGACCATCCAAGGCTCTTACGGGACACCCCTCTACACAGATCCAGTTGGCTACCGTCTCCTTGCCGTCTGCGTCCCCATGCTCCACTTTGTTTTGGAGTCCTTCTGCTGTTCCGTAGACTCCGTGTTTCCCGAAGGCTCCTGTGCTTCCCGGCTTCATGCCCCCGGTAATAGCCTTCACCTTCTTGACCCCATCACACCAACACCCGCCAAGGTGCTGGAGGATCACGTTGGCGGGCCACCTTCCTTTGGGGTCTGATTGGACGTTAGTGGCAAACACATCCCCACCACTCGGTCTTTTTGATCCGTAACCCCCACCTCGAATGTCCGTTTGCGTTCCCCATGTCCACGGCTCCCCAGCGATCCGAGAAGCGTCGATGTTCAACCCGCCACAGCCGTGTTTCAGGACGTTGGAGGCGACGGTTCCCTCGGACAACGGCTTCCGTAAGACGTGGATCACTCTCATTCGGGCTTCCGACCTACACAAACAGGTTCCCAACTAGGCTTCAAGGCGGTGCCATAGCCGGTCCACTGTTGGGCGGCTTCGGTGGCGGGGGCTGTGATGGGAATATCAATGGCTACCTGCTTGGCCCCAGTGCCATAAGCTCCCACACCCTTGCCTCCCTCGTCCTCATGGGTACGAATCGCACGGCCATGCACGATGTCGTTCATGTTCTCACCGCCTACACCACGCTTGGTCCCCACCACCTCCCGCTCTGCCCCAGCAGCCTTGTCCAGTGCCTTCCCGATGTTGAGGCTCTTTGGGAACCCGGAGCCGTAAACCCAGCAAGAAACTGACATATCAACGAACCCAACCTCCTTCATCGCGTAGGCCATGTGATGAAAGGTCCGGGTGCCGTTGAATGCCTTGATCACACCACCGGGTCGGAGGACACGGTAGGCTTCGACGAGCCATGCCTCATGCCACTTCCGCTGTGCCGCCCCTTCTCCGAGGTCATCGAAGGCTTTACCCATGAAGAATAATCCATAAGGCGGGTCCGAAATAATGGCCCCAAGGCTCCCGTCCTCGTAGCCCTTCAAGACCTCAACGCAGTCGCCGTGTCGTAAGATCAGTTTTTGCATCCGTACTCTCCTTACAGGCCGAACAAGTCATCAAAGGAAATCGTCTGCGGCCCGGCTTCCCGCGCCTCGGTGATTTCAGTCAAGTCAGACTCGATCACGGCAGAGTTCCACCCAGCCGTTCGGGTGTTCCAATGCCTGACGCGCCCCTCCGCGATGGTCAGGTACTCTTTTTCACGCTCAATACCGATGAAGTCATGCCCGGTCTGGACACAAGCGATGCCTGTGGTCCCACTTCCCATGAACGGATCCACTACGGGGCCAACGTCCTTCGGCACGTCCTGGAGCAGCCGTTCCATGACTCCGATGCACTTGACTGTAGGATGCCCATTGCGGCGCTTCTGGACCCGGTTCAAGCCGATGTCCTGGCCTCCGGGGGCCTCGACCTCCTCACCATCCTCACCCTCTCCGTCCTCGGCACGGGCGATGGCCCCTTGTGCGCCCCCAGACATACCAAACACCTTGAGAGGTAGATGATTCAGCCCTTCCTCGCGTTCCGACCGGGAAGCCTTCGCGACGTAGTGCAGTGAATCTCCTGGGCCGTCCGCGACCATGACGCAATCCCGGACCTCAAAGCCGGTGTCCTCAGCGAAGCACGCCCCGCTGTGGCCTGTAGGCTCGGCAAGGTCATTGGCGAGCATCAGGTGACCACCGGGTTTCAAGACCCTATGGGCTTCGGTGATCTCATCTAGGGCGTCCAGAGAAGTCTCCATGACGATGCCATGAACGCTGGCGTCCTCGTGCTGGGACCAGTCGTATCCCTTCGTGGCGTAGACGAAGACACCATCGACCCCTTGGGCTTCGCCGGGGGTGATCATGGTCCGTAGATAGTCAAGTAGTTCAGGATGCAGGGTCATTGCCATCGTCCTCTTTTGGTGCGGTCGTTCGGGTCATAGAGGGTGAGGCGTAAGGGCACGCTGGGCAACCCAGATAGACGCAGATTCCCTCCCCCCCACGGAGTTGAGGCATCGTGACCTTCAGAGTGACCTAGCACAAGGCGGCTTGACAGTGTGGGCATGTCACGCCCACCGCCTTCCAGGTCGGGGTTCCCACAGGTGTAGGGTTCGGTAGTCCGTAGTCTCTCAGGCTCAAGGGGATCCTCCTGGTGCCTCACTTGTACCCGGTAGAGCCTCTATCGTTTGCCCCCTGTCTAGGAGCCATACACATGCCTCGCTTTCCAGCCCCCGAAGTACAGTACAAAAGAGACATCAAGAACTCCGAGAAGCACAGCCGCTTGGCCCGTAAGGACTTCAAGGCGCTCCTCAAGGGTCTGGCCTCGGACGCGGCAAGCGCAAGGGAACTCCACAAGGCGGACCCTCCGAGACAGCAACGGGCGATGATGAAGACCCTCAAGGGCCGGGGAGACGTGACCGCCTTTCTCGACAAGTTCACGGGCACAGACTCGTCCAGCCCCAAGGCATACTCATGGCGGAACACCGCGATGTATCTGCTTCGGGACGCGGCGCTTGGGATCAAGGACAAGAAGGGCAAGAGGGTTCCACTTGAGCAACGCCTCATGGCACTGGACAAAGTGACCACCAAAGGCTTCAAGGCGCTCACCGTAGAGGAGTTCCAAGCTCCGATGCGCTCAATGATCCCAGTGAACCTACGCGCATACCTGCCGGACACCGTAGAAATCAACGTGGACGAGAACGGGACCATCCAGCGGGTCACAGACCGGTTCAACAACGAGAACTTCACGCTGGACGTGAAGATCCAGCACCAGAAAGCCCTCCTGAAGCAGTACAATCAGATCGCCAAACGAGTCAAACGTGACCTCAAATCGAGCGATGAGATCACCAGACTCTCCGCGTTGATCACAGCGATCATGATGGAGACAGGCATACGCCCCGGCAAAGAGGGCAACGGAGTGCTCAAGAAGGACTACAAGATCAAGGATGACGTGGGCGTCTGGGTCGAGACTTTCGGAGCCATCACTCTTGGGCCTGCCCATGTACGCTTCGTGCGGGACAACTTCGCAGAACTGAGCTTCCTGGGCAAAAAGACCGGCGTGAACACAGCCAGCCTCTCGGGTCCTGTGATCATCAAGGCGCTCAAGGACTACACGGACAAAGCACTGAAGACTGGCAGCAAGTACGTCTTCGTGACCAAAGAGGGCTACCGGTACACCTACAGCGACCTCCAGAGGTACTTTCGAGAGCACTTCAAAGGGATCAACCCAACCGACTTTCGGAAACTCAAAGCCTCCGAGACAGTGTTCGATGCCATCCAAGAGGAACAGGACGCCCTGTACGCCAAGATCAGAGGCTTCGTGAACCTAGAGGCGGAGGAACTCCGCGAACGGGTCACCGAAGAGATCGCAGCGACATTGGACCGTGCCCTCGCCAAAGCCCAGCAAGCGTTGAGCCATGACAAGGCCACTACGACAAAGAAGCAGTACATCAATCCAGAGGTGCTGCTGAGGTTCCTGAGCACAGGCAGGACCGAGAAGACTTTCCGGGATGCGATTCTCGGTGGCAAACCCACACTGGCCTTCGACCCACAGAAGTTCGTCGAGGTAGCCAGCGCCGCTGCCGTGGGCAAGGCAGCATCCGTCCTACGTCACGCTACCGAGGGACTGACGCTCGGTGAACTGCTAGAAGAACTGTGGAACACAGACGACTAAGCCTCGATCTTTGGATAATGAGTGACCCGCTCGGTGATCAAGTCTTCGACGATTGCGCGCAGACTCAACAGGTCACGCAGGGAGTAGTTGCAACAGCCCGACACCACGTCGTGTGGGAAGATCGCCAACGTGGCGTTCGTCTCCTCAGAGACAGCATCAGCGAACTGCTCTAAATGATCCATCTGGTGGTTCGTGAGATCCGATGCAACGAACAACACGATGAGATCCTGACCGGTCGCCCGAACCATCGTGTGCCGCAAGTTATCCAGATTCATTTCCACCACGTCCCTCCGTGGCATATTTTACCCCCATGATCGTACCGATGATCGAGAATGAGTTCGTCAATAAAATGCCGAACATGTTTGACCAAGTGTTCCCCAACAGCGTCGTCTCCCCTCCAGCGGGAGGGAGGATGAACAAAGCCGTCGCATACATGCCCGTCGTCGTGACACCGACCCCAGCGATGACCCACAACGCGACTCGGACAATGTTGCCCATCAACTCAAACTGAGTGCGCTTCTGCATGTAATCGAGATCGTTCTGAGCCGTTAAAGACGCACCCTCCGCTTCCAAGCGCGCTTCCTGTGCTTGCTCAAGGGCCGACTCCAACTCGGCTTTGGACTGCTCGATTTCTTCTTTCGCGTCCAAAAGCTCTTTGTTCTGATCCTGGACCTGCTTCGTGACACCAAGGCGTAGCTCACGCTTGTCCTTGTCCGTCGTCACCGCCTTGTCCAAGTAAGCCTTGTACGAGGCGCTATCGCCAGGGTCCAAGACCTTGAGGATGTTCCCTTCCAAATAAACGCCGTCACGCTCCGCTGTCAAAATCAGCGAAGCCCACGCTTCAGCAGGGAAGGTAATCAAGGGAGGCACTTAGATGTAAACCTGAAAATCAGAACTGCGATCCTTGAACGAAGCGAAATTCGCTCGGAACCTCTCCAAACGAGGCTCGATCTCATCCGACTTCACGATCCAAAACTGCGCCCCAACGAACTTCGCCCGATCAATCTCCGTTTGATCCGATGACGAAGAAATAATGCCGATGACCACGCCGTTGCCGTACTTGACGTTGATCCTACGGACAAGCTCAATGCCATCAAAACTAGAACCAATCAGATTGAGATCCACGAAGACACACTCCGGGCGACCATTGGGATCTTGATGCCAGACCTTGAACAAATCCTCCGCACGATCCGCAGAGTCAATCGCCTTCAGATTGAGCACGATGTCGAGCAACGAACAAGCGTCCTCGAATACAAGATGGAACAGGCTTTCGTCGTCTACTAGCAGGATGGAGTGAATCATTGAATCTTGACCTTGATGAGTGTGCCACCCTCGTCCCGAATGGAACAGGTGACAGGAAAACCGTGTTCGTGGAGAATCGCGATGCAAATGTTCAAACCAAGGCCCGTCCCTTTCTCCTGCTGATCAGACTTGCGCGTGTACGGCTTGGAATACTCAATGAAAGCCGCCTGCGTCATCCCACGCCCATTGTCCAAAATACCCAGGTGATCATCATCCATCATCGTCACGATCACCATCTTGGAAGGGGAGTCGTTGTACTTCAAACCGTTGCGGATCAAATTGTCCAAAGCCGTGCAGAACAAAGGACCATTGACCCCGACCGTGGGAAGCGCGTCAATCACGACCTCGCTCTTGTACGAAGTCGTGTCGAGATACGAAACCAGAATCTCTCTGAGGTCATGCGGCACCTTCTCAATGCTCGCACCCGCCTTCACCAGATTCGTAAACTCCGTGACACCAGCGTAGACCTTCTGCGTATGAGCCAACCCTTCCTTCAACAGCCGAAGAGGAGCCTCTAAACGCAGCGCCTCAACCACGTCCGGCGACTTCTCCAAACGACGCTCTAAAGACCGGATGCCTCGGGGAATGTAGGTGTTGATCCCAGAGTGCATGTCGTGACGTAGAATCTTCGCCGCGTGCTCCAAATAGGTGTTCTTGTGCTTCGCTTCCTCCAAAGCCACCACCAAAGCCGCTTCCTTGCGTAAGACGTAAGCTCGACCAATCACCACGATGCTCCCAACGTAAAAGGCTGAACACAACGTGAGGAACAACACCGGGTCGAGGAGCATCAATAAACTCCAAGGCTGATTGCCATGTCCCAGACCCACGCCAATGCCCCACGCTCGATCCAAATAAAGAACCGTGAAGTCAATCAGATACACCGACTGCCACACGACAGCACCACAGGCAAACCAGAACATCACCTGATGCAACGAAGGTAACTCTCGGACTTGACGATGGAGGGAGCGTAGGAACCGCATGACCCCCTGAAAAGATAGACTCCCTACCGAAGCGGCACGACACGACACAGGCACGACAGGCACGACGATCCTAGTGGGGAACGCTCACGCGGTATTCGTGGGAAGCTCGGATGACAGCGGTACGGAGGAGAGGCCCCTCTACTTGAACTTGGTGCCGAACAAGTTCGCCACCGTCCGCACGGTGCCTTGGAACTTGTCGTAGTCGAAGCCGACGTGTCCGCGTTGCAGTTTGACGACGACGTACCGAGTGTCCGTGATGACGTTCGCCTTCACGCTGTAGCGGACGTTGCTACCCGTCAACTTGGCACTCGTGCTGTACTGCTTGCCACCACCGGCATTTACAGGCAGACCCCACATCTCGGCACTGTTGTCCATTGACCGCTGGAGGTTTTTGGTGATCTTCTCCATGTGTCCCGGAATGGTCTTGCCCAGTTCCAAGAGCTTATTGCCAGACAACTCGGCTGGAAAACCCTCGCCCAACACATCCCCATACCAGAAGTTGACCATGACCTTGACCTCGGTGCCGCCCTTACCCATCATCTGAAGGGTGGTGTAGTCACCAAGGCCAGAAGCGGTCTTGCCCTTCAACCCAGCAAGAATCTTACGACGTGCTCGGCTTCCCACAGGCATAGAGGCCGCTTTGCGGATCATTGAGGATCGTTCAGACATGGGGAGTCTCCGGGTGTGCTTGTGTACTCCAACACCCCATAGGACAACTACCGACACAGGCACGACCCATAGGACAGCGACCGACACAGGACAGCTACCGACACAGCAGCTACCGACACAGCACGACCGGGCCGCCATGCGCTGGGAGAGCATGGCGGGGGGATAGCCCCGGTTGGGTGTCTTGACGACGGGGGATGGTCCGTGGGTCAAGCTGGGTTTTGGAGGGTCCGAAAAAGAGAAAAAACGCACATTTGAGAGCGCGGAGCGTCTTCAAGTGTGCGTTAGCGTCAGGGATCGAGGGTTTTGGTTAAACCCTCAGTGTCAACCTTGAACTGAGCGAGGGGTTAGGGAATCACCACGGGGGATTTTCGGACGCGAAACCAAAGACACCCACAGTGGAACTCAGGCTCCAGTTCTGAGATGTGTGGGATCACGCGCGGTCCCCGATGGTGCCTTGGTGATCTACGAGTAGAAATCAGCGCCGATCCGAGTCAGTCTGAGCCAATCTGTTCAGTGGTCGGCTCGGGTGGCTACCTCCCGTTCTAGGTGTCGTGAGTGGGGGTAGCCGTACAGGGCGGGTACAACTTTCCTAGAGGCGGTGTTCAGTGGTCTGGGTGGCCACTCTGTTCAGTGGTCTGGGGAGGCTCGTCAGCCAGTGTCAGCCAGCGTCAGACGCGAAAAGGGCGGCTCCCACCCCCCGACAAGGGGTGAGAGCCGCCCATGCAGCAGGTCTGAGCCTGCCCGCCTTCCAGTGTGATTAGGCTGCGAGCGCCAGTGCCAGTGCCTCGGTAACCGCCGTGGGGTCAACCGTGATGCCAGCGGCATCGGAAGCCGTGACTGCATCCGAACCGAGGTTCAGGATAAAGTCGGTGCCCGCTTCCAGGCAGTAGGAGACATAGCGACGGCTGGGGAGCAGCCGGGTGATGACCCGCTTGGCAACGCTCTTGGCGCTGCTCTTGCTGGCGGGGCGTGCGAACTCAGCAGCCTCGATGACCTTACGTCCGACCCGGAGTCCCTGGACATAGATGGTGCCGGGAGCCGCCGCTGGGGTGGCGTTGGGGTCGGTGGGGCCGACGTAGACGCGGTAGCCAGCGAGAGCCTTGCCATCGACGACCATGCTTTCGTACACATGGTCAGTCGTCGAGGTGTTGGTTCCCGCGAGGGTCTTCGCGGTGCTGTCGATCATCTCGCTCAGAGCGAGATCGAAGTCAGCGCGGGTCACAGTGACCTGCACAGCCTTGGCACCGCGACCGCTCCATGCGGAGTGGGCGGCACCGGCCATAGCGTCGAGGTCGGCACCCGTGAGGGCGTCGAGGATCGCAGCATCCTTCGCCTTGAGGGAGCCGTAGTTGGCACCTGCAACGAAGGTGTCACGAACCGTGTCGTTTCCGACGCGGATCTTCGCGCCTCCGCGCTTCTCGCCAGGGGCGAGGCGGGTGGAGCCTTTGAGGGTGGTCACGACCGATGCGAATCGGGCGCAGCGGGTGCTGTCGTTGATGAGGGTAGCGAGCGTGGTGGAGTTGGCGTTGGCGTTGGTGTTCATAGTAGGCTCCAGTTGGCCCCTCAATGGGGCGCGGGTTGTTGTTCTTCTTCTACTTGTAGACAGCGATAGGGGTAGGGAGTGAAACCCCCTACCCGAAAAAGATTTAGAAAGGGCCTTCAGCCGCCGGGAATCAGGCATCCGAGTGGAACGGGATCGGGGACGAGGGCAGGGCCGAGGCGAAAGTCGGAGAGGGCCTCAGACCATGCGAGATCAGCGCGGATCTCAGAGATCGTGCGAGACTCAACGTAAGGGTCGCGACGAGGGTTACCGCAGCCAGGGCAACGGCAGAACCAGTTGCGACGGCCCTGGTTGACAACGCGACGGGTCTCACCGCGTTGGTGGTTGATGGACGGCATGTTGTTCTCCTTACTTGTAGACAGCGATAGAGGTAGGGAGTGAAACCCCCTACCCGAAAAAGATTTAGAAAGGGCCGCCGACCGTGAAGGTGATGCCTTCAACCTCGCCTTTGGCGGCGAGGTCAGCGGTCATGGCGTCCAGGTCATCGACGGGCCGGGACTCCCGGTCGTCGGTGAAGTGAATCCAGAACAGAGGCATAGGGGCTGGTGTGAAGGGCATGTTGTTCTCCTTACTTGTAGACAGCGGTGAGGGGATTCAGTGAAACCCCCTCACAATGAATCACTCTGCACCGGGTTTGCGAGCAACCTGATGTCCGGCTCGATCATATTCTCCATGCCCGGAGTCGAGGTGCCGATTGACTTTCTTGTATAGATCGTCGCCTTTGATGGAGCCAAGGGCGGTATAGGTGCCACAGTACGATGTGCCATAGCCCGAAGGCGCGTCGGGAAGCCCGGCCCAGTGCTTGCCGCAATACCGGCTGTCACAGATATGAGTGCCTTGCCGCGTGCGGTGAAAAGCCGCACGCTCCTCGTTCTCTGCGTGGAAGAGGAGCCAGTCCACTCGGGGCTGTCTCACGCCATGTACCGCCGTCAGCGATCCCCCACATCTAGTGCAGACTCGTTTCATTGGTCGTCTCTTGTTTGAGGTGATGAGGGTGTGGTCCTCCTACGGGGATTCTCTCTCTTACATGTAGACAGCGATAGGTGGCTTCAGTGAAACCCCTAGCATTCGGGAGCGTTCAGGGTAGCCACCCGCCATGCGAGCAGGACACCCATCGCAGGGATGGCTTTGAATCGTTTCTCACCTTCAGCCGGGCCAAAGACACAGTGGAGGCGGGATCGCGCCCACACCACGGCCATGTCGAGTTCGTCTTTGGTTCCACTGACACAAATGCTGCCGTCTGAGGTCTGGTTGATGTCCATGATCTGATCTCCTGTAGGCGCGGTGGCCTGACGTTGAGGGGTCTTGATTTCTCACTTAGGGAGCGGAAAAAAGGAGCGGTATCTCCGCTCCCTGTTCATGCCGCTGGGCTGGACAGGGAGCGGGGATACCGCGATAGGCTACGAGGCCCGTTGCCGACGCTTCGCGTTTCCGTCCAGCGCAGTCTTGCGAGTGCGCGAGGGGAACACGATGCTATCCAACGTCGCCAAGAGCTTCTTGGGAAGCTCTTTGAGGTCATATACGACGACGTGCCTCGGAAACAGTTGCGGAACCCAATACTCGCCTCCAGCGAAGCCCACACCGATGACGTGGATGCCTGCTTCGGCGGCAAGTCGGATCTGCCGCTTGACCACTTTCGGACAGTCAGGGCAACCGTCTGTGAGTACCAGCATGACCCGGAACCGCTCGGGACGCTCATTGAGCGCCTGAAGCCCGTACTGGACGCCATCGGATAGCGGAGTGCTGCCCGAAGCGGTGTAGGCACCGAAGCGGTCCTTGCAACGCTTGAAGCTCTCGTCCCAGTCTTTGAACAGGTCGATACGCGCACCATCGTGGCGATGGTAGGCGGTCGAATCCCACTCAAAGTCTGGGTTCTCCTCCTCGTCCCTCCAAACGGACCCGCTGGCGTTACCGTTGCGAGGGCCGCAGCACATGACCGGGGCGTTCAGGCTGTCGAATGCCTCCGCTACCGCGACCATCGCTGTAGCGGCGGCTCTCACGGGAGCACCCCACATGGAACCGGACTCATCTCCGACCACGGCTATCGCGATCGAGACATTCTGCTTGTCTTCGATCTTGTAGTCAGGACGGCTCGGAGTCGTCTTCGACTTGATCTCAATGAAGCTCTCAACCAAGCGCCGCTCGGAGAGGTCACGCCCACGGCGGACACCGTGAACCTCGCGTGGATCGCGAGCTTGCAGGAACTTGCGGCGAAACTGCACTTTCAGAGCAGCGGTCAAGATGCGAGCGTCTGCGCGATACTGGTCAGCGGCCAGCTTGTCTCCGCGTGGCCTCACAACCGTATCCGCCGCTTCATCGTAGGGACGCCACACGGCTTCCCCGGCAAGGGCTTCGTCTCGGTTCGCTTCAACGGCTTCACCGAGAGCATCAGCGTTGTCCTTCAGACCCGCTTGATCCGGTGATTCCAATCCGTCCAACAGGTTGGCTTCAAAGTCATCCTGCTTGTCGCCTTCATCGTGGTGTCCACCCGCTGCGTTGGTGTCGCCATCGCTGTCGCCATCGCTGTCGCCATCGCTGTCGCCATCGCCATCGCTGTCGCCATCGCCATCGTCGCCATCGCTGTCGCCATCGCTGTCGCCATCGCTGTCGCCATCGCTGTCGCCATCGCTGTCGCTGTCGCCATCACCATCGCTGCTATCGTCGCCATCGGCATCACCATCGGCATCACCATCGGCATCACCATCACCATCGGCATCACCATCGGCATCGCCATCGGCATCGCCATCGGCATCGTCGCCATCGCTGGAATCGTCGCCCTCGTCGCCATCGCTGCTGTCGTTGAACGGGGTCAGGTCCTCATTGGACCCAAATATCTCGGCTCCAAGGCGCAGCATCAGGTTGAAGTAGTTGGTCATCGTATCTCCGGTGGCCCCTCGGTGGGACGCTCGTTGGGGTTCTTACTTGTAGACAGGGATAGAGGCAGGGAGTGAAACCCCCCTGCCTCTGACGGCTAATCTTCGACCACGGCAAACTTGAGGCTCTGCCGTCCGTCTGCATCGGGGAGGCCAGCGAACGTCACCTCTACGACCTGCCCCCTGTAGGGTCCGGTCTTGGGCTTCGCACGGTCGCCCACCTTGAACAGATGGAAGGCTGGCTTCGGTTGTGGCTTGCTCTCACCTTCGCCACCGTCTTGAGGTGGTGAGGGCGGACCTTCGCCACCTTCACCGCCGTCTTGCGGTTGCGGTTGCGGTTGTGGTTGCTGTCCTAGCGTCCAGAGGACCGCTACAACTTCCATAGCGAGCCACCAATGGTCAAGGTCAGCCTTGGGGCCGAGAGCGATAGAAGCGTCCAACAGAGGGCGCAGAGGGCCTTCTGTGACGAGCTTCCAGCCAGCGGGTGAGCGGGTCTTGTAGTCCTCCAGAACCGCAAGCTGGCGATCCGTCTGGTAGCCCAGACCGAGATCCCGAAACGATCCCATGACCACGGCCATGTCATCGTTGGTGGGAAGGCCCCGATGCTCGGACGCTTCACGACCTTCGGACTCCATACGGAGGATGAGATCCTGAAGATCAGCCATCTTATCGGGAGCGCCGGGGTACTTGACGCAGCCAAGACGCTCAATCCGAATGTCCTCAATGATGTTTCCCCACGTCAGCACAGCACCGAGGCAGCTTACCCAAGCTGCTTCGGGGAGCATCGCCCATCGCTCTTGGAGCGGTGTGAACACCTCTCCGAAGGAGAGGTTCCGACGACATGACCACTCGGTGTGCCATGCCTCGTGGTAGTTGCCCCCGGCGCTGGCTCTGGCGAGCCACATTGGCACCCGATCTGGCGTGGCTGCAACCACGATCTCCGGGTTGTGGACGCTCGTGCTGTTCGCGGCGTAAACCGCGTCCCTCACCATGTCGCTGCTCATGGTGTTGCCGTATTGCAGGCTCTCGATCATCTTGGCAAACAAGGTGCGGGCCGTCCACCGGTCCCGGTTGTAGAAGCTGCTTCCCCGTGCCGAGACGGGACGGGGATCGCAGCCGGGGCTGCCGTCAAGGATGCTGTCCACCGATGCCTGATGGGATGCAGCCCACTTGGCACCGTTGATGAAGTTAGACATGGAATCTCCGTTGCACCCCTCGACGGGGTGGCTGGTTGGTTGTTCTCTCTCTTACCTGTAGACAGCGATCAAGGGATTCAGTGAAACCCCCTCTGTGTGTTCAGTAGTTCGATTCAACGTCTACCCCCCGTTCTAGGCATCGTGAATGGGGTTGCCGTACAGGGCGGGTACAACTTTTTTGGAAGGCGGTGTTCAGTGGACAGGCGTTCAGTGGTCGTGAAGAAATCGTGCTGTGCTTACTGGTGGAACAATTTGATCCCTTTGATCCTGTGGGGTCATGGAGGGTGTCACACCAGAACGTCCAAAACAGGTTCGAGGCCGTCTTTTCCGCGTTTGGGATCATGGGGCGGATCCCTCTGGCCTGGGAGGGGGTTTCACTTCCGGCCCGATTCCCTGTCTACAAGTAAGAGAGGCCAATCATGTCGCGATTCAAGAACCACATCACCCCCGAACTGATCGAGGGCCGCAAGTCGGCTCTGATCGAACGGGGCAAGGCCCACCGTGTCTTACAGGCCGTAGCCTGTGAGCGGCGTCTAGGGCGGGCCGTGGGCCTTGATGTCACCAAGGCTCGGGAGAGTGCCGCTACGGGTGCCCTGTGGGCCTCTGTGGCCTCTGAGAGCAACGAAGGCATCTCCTATGTGGTGGAGATGGACGCGCCCCGTGACGGGCGTATCAGGAGCTTCTCCTGTTCGTGCCGCGACCACCGAGATCGTGGCGTCGTCTGCAAGCACATGCTTGCGGTGTCCCTCCGCTTCTGTGACCAGAAGCTCATTGAGTACAAGCTGCTCACCGATGTCGAGAAGATGTTCGGCTTCTAGTTTCGATCAGGGGGGTTTCACTGAATCCCTTGATCGCTGTCTACAAGTAAGAACAGAACAACCCGTGCCCCATTGAGGGGCCAACTGGAGACTCCAATGTCCACCGCACTCAAGATCATCGACGCCCGCGTTCCCTGCATGGCGCAGGGCTGTGGCTTCAAAAGCCACTCCCTTCTCGACCACGTTCGGGAGGTTCACGGAATGTCCGTGACCGATTACGTTGGCAAGCACCCCGGTGCTGCAACAGTTTCCCAAGCCGTCTTGGATGGCGTCAAAGGGCGTAAAGGCGTCCGCCGCACAGCGGCACCCGATCTGGTCAACCTGACCACCACCCTGATGGGTGAGGTGATCCCGGTCAACCACCAGATCGGGGAAGGCCAGTGCCTTCCGATGCCGGAAGGCTATGCCTTCCCTCGAAAGGGCAAGGCCAAGAAGGCGATGCTCGACGTGATCGAATGTCTGAACGACGGAGACACCGTGTTCTTCTGGGGTCCAGCGGGAACCGGCAAGGACGCCGTGATGCACGCTTACTCCAGCCTGACGCGGACCCCGGCAACAATATTCACGTTCACAGCGGGGACTGATGTGAAGCGTTGGCTCTACAGTCGTGAGATCACCGCCGCTGGAACGGCATGGAGCTACGGTGCGCTGTGGGATCTGCTGATCCACGGTGTCACTGGCGCTGACGGGAAGCAGCACCCGGCTCTGATCGTGTTCAGCGATGTGGACCGTGGCACCGCTGACCAGCTTGAGGAGTTTCGGCTGATGCTGGACACCACGAGCAAGCGTCTCGTAGGACCGACCGGCAATGTTCACAGCATCTTGCCTGGAACGCGGTTCGCCTTCACGGCGAATAGCTGTGGCAACGGTGACGCCACCGGGCGTATGTCCAGCCGCGCTATGGATGCCTCCCTGCTTGACCGCATGGGTGCCTTCTACGAGGCTGTGTACATGGACTGGTCTGACGAGTCGGACATTCTGCGGAGCAAGTTCCCCAACGTGGCGGAAGCGGCTCCCATGCTGTTCGATGAGCTTGGGTTGGCTGTGGCAAATCTCCGCAAGGCTCTGGACGGAAGCCACGACACCTACGAGATCGAAGGCGATCTGACTCACAGAGGCATCTGCGAGATCCTGAAAGCCTGCACTCGCAAGCTCCGCCGCAATGGCGGGACCGCACCCAATGGTCTGCTGAAGCAAGGCTTCCGGGTGTGGCTCGCTCGCCTTGATCGGGACAACGCTCTGATCGCCCGCCGTCTGGTTGATGCTGTCGTGACTGGCGGCGCATTCGAGGATGACGAGTAGCTTTATCGGGCAGGGGGTTTCACTCCCTGCCCCTATCCCTGTCTACAAGTAAGACCCCCTACCCCACCCCATGTCCCGATGAGGGACCACGGAGATACCATGAACTTCCCGCAGACTCACAACGCCAACCAATGGACGGGCGTCGTGCTCGCTGCCATCGTCGCGATCACCGACAACCAGCCGGGCCGTGAGGTCCGACACCGCGACATCGTGTCGCACCTAGAGTGCGATGACGCCTTCCCCGGATGGGGTCATTGGGGGGAGTCCACAATCAAGGGCAAGCCCGTAGCCAAGGGCTACCGCGCCGTCACGCTTGCCGCTGGCAAGCTCAAGGACGAAGGGCGTGTCACCCAGCCACGGCGGGGCTACTACTGCCTCGCTGGCTACGACCAAGGCCCTGTGTTTACTCCCACGGCGGCTCCTGTGGCTCCCACAACGGCTCCTGTGGTTCCCACAGCGGCTCCCACAACGGCTCCCGCCGATGTGGTGGCTGTGGCTGGCGTGCAGGTGATCCCACCGGCTCCACAAGCCATCGGCGGCGGCTACGAGGCTGACGCCGGGCTTCGGCGCATGGTCGTCAACCAGACCCGATGCTTCGGCGCGTGGTCTTCCCGCTCCGACCAGTGTGGCAAGTGCCCGCTCGCTGGCTTGTGCCAACAGGCTGGCATGACCGACTTTGCCGAGATTGCCGCTGTGCTTGACGCTGCTACCGCAGCCGAGATTGCCACCAACGAGGCCAAGGCGGCCAACGACGCCAAGGCGGCTGCTGCCGTGCCCAAGGCCGCTGCGCTCGACCCTGATGTGAAGGTCGTCAGTACGCCGTTCGCACTGAACTGCACCGGCTGTGGGAAAGTGATCCCGGCTGGTGGCGACGTAGCCTACATCCAAGACCGGGGCGCGGTTCACCCGGCCTGTGTGTAAACCCAAGGGCTGGCAGCATCCCGCTGTCAGCCTACACTTTAGCATCCCCGTTGAGGGGATCAGGAGACACCATGTCCACCCAACTGACCGACCTGATTAACGCCGCCACCCTCTATGCGAAGGACGACGGTGCCTGGGCTGAACAGCCCCAAGACATTGCCGAGACGGCGGTGCAACTGGCTGACATCGCGGCAAGAGCACAGAAGGCCCTTGATGGCCTCAAGCCTGTCCTGCGTGCCCAAGCCGGGGCAGAGAGGAATGGCGAGAGCCACGTCAACTGGGGCTGTGCCTCTGGCCGCGTGTCCGTGACCTTCCCAGACCCGCGATACACGCCCAAGAAGGGCACCGACTGGCTGGCCCTCCAGGCCAGCCTGGGAGACGTGTTCGACATCTACTTCTCACAGAAGGTGTCCTACTCCGTAAGGAAGGACATTGAAGCACTCGTCAAGACGCGCATGGGGAGCGCCGAGATCGGCACCATCCTCGAATGCCTGCAACGCGACGAACCGACCCCACGGGTCGGCTTCAAGCCCAACACCAAATAGGAGTCTGCTATGCCCTGTGACCCAACGTCCTGTGCCCGTGGCTCCTACCAACGGAGCTTGCTCACCGGAGCAGCCCGGTGGTCAGGCTCCGATCTGACGGGCAAGGCTCGTCACTGGTCGAGCGGCTACGCTCGGAGTCGAGCCTCCCTACTGGTGCGCCTCAAGGCGGCAGGACATGCCGTCGAGGTGAGAGACTACAAGAATGACAACAAACGCATGATGCGTGTGCTGTTCGTGGATGGTGTGCCCATGAGCGCCCAGTCGTGAGAGCAAAGGGCCGGACAAGTTTGTCCGGCCCTTCCCTCGCCACCCCCGATTTCTTGATAACCGAGTCAATAAGTTCGGGGGCCGGGTCGGCCATCTCTGACGGCCCCATTGAAACAGCGCGGAAAATCAAAACACTTTTCCCAAGCCCCTATGTCAACCATCGTTTGACATAGGGGCTTCAACCACATTTCCGTACTCTAAGATGAACTCTGGCTTTGGAGACACCGATGAAAGACAGCACCACGGAAGACAGCACCACCTCCTTCAACTTTGGAGGTAGCACCCCGGAAACAGACTTCGACCTCCGATGGGTCGGACCGCATCTGGGATACCTCCGCTCAGGGATCTACCACCTGTGGAACTCCCTCCCGAGACGGATGGGATCACCGGACGTGTACAGCACCTACTCCGTCATGGCACTGGCTTGCGGCGTAGACCTTGAAGGGCTTTCCTCAGACGACCCCAAGCGGAAGTTCATCCGAAAGATGACCGCCGAGCAGTGTTTGATGATCGCTGATGCTGTGCTGGAGGACCCTGGAGGCAACCCGTCGCGCTTCAATCCGTTGGCCCTCCTCCACCGAGGGTCTTCCCACATCACGTTGGCGCAGTCGTGGGCGACAGCCATCCGGCTTCACGTCAAGCACGAGCACCAGCGGCACCTGCTTGTGGAAGCCTGTGTACACATGAACACGCAGGCCGAGGCACGCCGGGTAGTCGAGGAGAAGGAAGCCCAACGGCTCGCCGCAGAGAAGCGCCGGGACGCTGCCGACCGTCTGGAGACGCAGAGGCGACATCAGGCACGGATGGCCATCCGTGCCTGTAGCGGACGGCACGGTAGACGGCACGCCGAGAACCTCCGTGCCTACCTGAATGGTGACAGCCTGCCGTACCCGTACCGTTGCACTGTCTGTGGCAAGATCACGAAGGACGTGTACGGGCTGGGGATGCACGTCGCAGATAAGCACGACCAGACTTTGGGTCGCGATGTGGAGGCTGAGATCATGATCACGCCCATTGGGGCTGACGCGGCTCTTAGGTCCGTGGGCCTCATGGTGACCGTGCTTCGTGAGGACGCCCCGGACACGGATGGTCCTCCCCCCGGACACGGGTGACCGTCATGGCGGACACGGATGACCTCCCGCTGGGATCACTGTTGCAAGATCACCGACCTGGCTCCCACCGACCTGGCTCCCACCGACCCGGCTCCCACAGAGGGGGTCTTCTGAGAGAGCGTGATCCCGCCAACGAAGATGATGACTCCCCGGCTCCAATATAGTTTTGCGTCTGGGCTTTGAACAGAAATCTCAACCCCCTTTCGCGGCGAGAG
>Ga0233412_10000243_pt1 | contig 32271 bp, 28 predicted proteins | sample Na_anoxic_4_MG_FD_180667 | JGI IMG/M metagenome (GOLD analysis project Ga0233412, IMG submission 180667) | Seawater microbial communities from Saanich Inlet, British Columbia, Canada - Na_anoxic_4_MG | ecosystem: Environmental > Aquatic > Marine > Inlet | place: Canada: British Columbia... | reverse complement strand
CTCGATCATATAGCCGATCTGCCCCTGGGTCATGGCCCCGATAATTTCCAGAGGCATTTTGGGTACTTCGTCGCAACTTTCCTGTTGTAAAAGAAGGTTGCCCACCTGCGGCCCATTGCCGTGGGTGATGACGATTTTATATTTTTGGGATAGCTTGGCCATTTGACGCATGGTCAGTTTGAGGTTTTCAAACTGCTGCTCGGCGGTTCCTTCCTGCCCGCTTTGAATCAGGGCATTACCTCCAAAGGCAACCAGAATAATCGGTTTTTTCCCCATTTTTTTAAACCTCCTGCGGTTGTGATTTATTTTGGGGCACCGAACTAATCATCAGCCCAGGGTTGCTACCATTACAGCCTTGATAGTATGCATTCTGTTTTCGGCTTCATCAAAGACAATCGAGGCGTCGGATTCAAATACTTCCTCGCTGACTTCCATGGCTTCTAAACCAAACTTATGGTATACATCTTCACCTATGACCGTATCACGGTTGTGAAATGCAGGCAGGCAGTGTAAAAATTTCACGTCGGGGTTACCGGTTTTTTTCATGGCAGCCGCATTGACCTGATAGGGTTTAAGTAAATTAATTCTTTCTTCCCACACCTTTTCGGGCTCACCCATCGATACCCAGACATCAGTGTAAAGAAAATCACAGCCCTTGACACCTTTATCCAGATCATCGGTAATCGTAATCCTGGCGCCTGTTTGTTTGGCAATCTCTTCGGCCTGGACCACGAGTTGCTTATTCGGATGAACACTTTTGGGCGCAACAGATCGAAAATCCATGCCCATTTTTGCCGCACCGATCAAGAGAGAATTGCCCATGTTGTTTCTGGCATCACCGAGATATGCAAACGATACCTGACGTAACGGTTTGTCGCAATGCTCCATCATGGTTAAAAAATCCCCCAGGACCTGAGTGGGGTGAAATTCATTGGTCAACCCGTTCCAAACCGGAACACCGGCATATTTGGCCAGTTCTTCGACAATTTCCTGACCAAATCCCCGATATTGAATTCCATCGTACATCCTGCCCAGCACACGGGCCGTATCCTTCATGGTTTCCTTGGTTCCCATTTGTGAACCGGAAGGACCGAGGTAGGTCACATGGGCGCCCTGATCATACGCTGCAGTTTCAAATGCACAGCGGGTTCGAGTCGATGATTTCTCAAAGATAAGGGCAATGTTTTTGCCCTTTAACCGTTGTTGCTCTATACCTGCGTACTTGGCTTTTTTCAGATCCACAGATAGATCCAGCAGAAATTTGATCTCCTGCGGGGTAAAATCCGGAAGCTTCAAAAAATGTCTGTTCCTTAAATTAAATGCCATTTTAAACCTCCTGTAAAATATTTGTTAAAAAAATTATTACTCCGGCAATTAAATACCTCAATATTGTCATTCCGGCGAAAGCCGGAATCCAGGAGTGTACTGGATGCCGGATCAGGTCCGGCATGACGCAGTTAGACTATCTAATTGCCAGGTTAATAATAAGCCATTGCCTTCAGACTACCTCATTTTGACATAATAAAATTTAATTTATGCCGGTTCCCTCGAAAAACATCTATATGCTGCTGTATTTTTAATGGTAAGGATAACGGAGGGGTGCAATTTTCAGTCGCTACAAGTAATGCTGTTAGTCGAAAATTAATATGCAAATAAAATGCCAGAAATTAAAATGAAGTGATAAAAAATATATTAAGAATAATTCTATATAGTTACCAGGAAAGAAAGTCAGAATAGGTTCCTGGAAAAGATAGATAAATGTAGCAAAGCACACTTACGTAGCTCAACAAAAGTGTGCGGTGCTACAGTATTTCCGCGGGTCGACTGATGTTATATTTCCTGAATCGTCTATACATTGTCCAGCGGCTGATCCCGAGAAGACGGGCAGATTTGGAAATATTCCAATCGGTTTTCTCCAGGGTTTCACGAATTGCCTCGGGGTCATCACTCAAGCGATTTTCAGGAAAGCGTTTGTTGATACCAGTTGGGGCGTAATTTCGAATTTCAACGGGAATATATTCCAATTGAATCGTATGGTCTTGACACAGCACAAAGGCGCGTTCGATGGCGTGTTCCAGTTCACGGACATTGCCAGGCCACGGATAGTTCATAAAGGCCTGCAGTACCTCATTTGATACACCTGTGATTTTTTTCTTGTAACTTTTTTGGAAAATTTCGCAAAAATGATTAATTAATAATGGAATATCTTCATACCGTTCATGTAGAGGTGGAAGATTAATTTCGATTACATTAAGGCGGTAGTATAGATCTTCCCTGAATTCGCCGGTTCTGATGGCCTCTTTTAAATTTCGATTAGTGGAAGCCAGTACCCGGACATCTACTTTGTGCGGATTCGTTTCGCCAACCCTGTCAAACTCTTTTTCCTGGAGCACCCGTAGTAATTTCAACTGGATTAGAGGAGAGATATCACCGATCTCATCAAGCAGGATGGTACCGCCGTCGGCAGCCTCGAAACGGCCGATTTTATCCCTGTCGGCACCGGTAAACGCCCCCTTGATGTGGCCGAATAATTCACTTTCCAGCAGGTTTTCAGCCAGTGCTGAGCAGTTAACCGTCACAAAAGGACTATTTGCTCTCGCACCACCGTAGTGTAGCGCCTTTGCTGCAACTTCCTTGCCGGTTCCGCTGCCGCCTGTTATCAAGACGGTGGTTGTTTGATTAGTCAGGATTTTGAGAAGGTCATACACCTTTTGCATTTTTGCACTCTTGCCGATGATGCTTTGAAAATGATGACGCTCTTTCAATTCCTCTTCAAGGTGGGTCAAACGGGTGATATCCCGAATAACCAGTACGGCCCCCATAAAACTCCCCCCGCTGTCTAAAAGCGGAGAGCTGTTGACTATGGCAATCAATTTACTACGATCCTGGTGGCCGCATTCAATCTGGTAATCATGAATCGTGTTTCTGGTCTTTAAGGTTTCCTGTAAGACTTCAAGGCATGACTGATTGCAGTCAGTAGTACAGTCGGTAAAGGGCTTACCGATATATATTTTAAACCCGCATATTTTTTCGGCTGCTTTGTTTGCCTCAATCACATTCATTTTCATGTCGACCGTAATGATGGCGTCCTGAACACTACCGAAAATCGACTCCAAGCGGCTGTTATTTCGTTCCAGCTCTTCTTCAAACTGTTTATTTTCAATTGCCCGTGTAATAATTTGAGCTGCAGTGGTCAGGATGTAAACATTCTCATCGACCCATTTGCGGCGGTAGCGACATTCATCAAAGCCCATAAATCCATACAGGTCGCCTTTGATAAAGAGGGGGACGGTTAAGGTGGATTTGACATCAGCGGACAGCAAGCGCTCACGGTACTGATCGCTCGGTATGTCCCGGGTGTTCTCAAAGTTAATGATTTTGCCTTCTTTGAGATATTTGGTTTCCCAGGGGATGGCTATCTTCATTTCGCCAAGAGCTGCGAGGGTAGTGATGCCTCTCGTTACCCATTCACAAATGCATGCAAATGTATTTGACATCGGTTGGTAGGTGAAAATAAAGATACGGCTCACATCCAGAACATCTCCCATGCTTTTCAGGGAGCCGTCCAGAAATTGGTCCAGATCACCAACCGAAACTGCCTGCTCTGAAATGCCGGCCAGCATTTTTTCATAGGCAATGCGTTTTTTCAGTTTTTGATCAGTCTGCATTGTTTCCAATCAAAGGTCCAGAACCATTCCGACTTCATCACACATGAAATATTTCGGACAGCGGCTGCATTCACCCCAGACTTTAGGCGGAAGGTCTTTACGTTTAATCTTATGGAAACCCAGTGTCTTAAAAAAGTCTTCCGTCATGGTAAAAGTAAATAACCTATGGATACCAATTTGCCTGGCTTCTTCCTTCATGTGTTCAACTAATTTGCTTGCCAGCCCCAAATGCTGGTAATCTTGATGAATGGCAAGCGCTCTGACCTCGGCGATATCTTCCCAAAGCACATGCAGACTTCCGCAGGCCACGATAAGGTGCAAAATTTCTCTGGTTTCCGTCAGGCTGTAAACCGGAACGTTGCCGTCACTGGCGATCACGAAGTCTCTGATGTTTTCATACAGGTATTGAGGACCTCTGGGAAGCATCAGAGCTGAGGCCGCAAAGCCGTTCACCAATTCGAGAATTTCTTCAACGTCTCTAATATGAGCTTTTTGAATGATAATCCGGTGATCGCCCTTTTTAAGGGTTTTGCGGAAGTTCTCTTTCGGTTTCTTATTATCCGGTTTCAGAACAGGAGGTGGTTCAATGTATTCCATAGTGTTTTATTTATAATTTTTGATAGGTAGTGTCCATTTTAAAAATATGGTTCACAACTCACTTTGTGTCAAGGCATAAAAAAACAGATTCTTATCTGTCTATTTAAAAAAGCTCTTGATATCCCCAACTGTATCAACAATAAAATCCGGCTGAACATCACCCATCAAATCATCGGGTATAAATTCGCCGGCCTTAACAAGCGCCGACGATATTCCTGCTTGTCTGGCGCCTAAAATATCTGTGGATACCCGGTCTCCGACCATCAAGACTTCTGTACGGTCGATGGCCATACTTTCAAGGGTGATATTGAACATATAGGTATTCGGCTTGCCGATATAGGCGGCTTTGATCCCGGCTGCATCTTCCAGCATTTTGCCGTAAGCCCCGACGGTCAACTCCACCCCGCCCAGGCTATGATCGACCTTTTCCGGTATCATAACAATGAGTTTAGTGCCCTGCAATAAGAGCTTCAGCGCTTTGTTCATATTTTCAAATTTGAACTCTTCCCGGTAATCGCCTAAAATAATAAATTCCGGGGCCTCATCATCCATATTGAATTCCTTAAATTCCTCGATACCTTTTCCTTTCAGCATCACCCAGCAGGATTTCGGCTTTAGTGTTCTCAGATAACGGGCTGTTGCCCAGGAGGCAGTTATAACTTCTTCTTCGGTTACTCTGAATCCATGGTGGTTCAATTTTTCAGTGCATACCTTCCTGCTTTTCAACGTGCTATTGGATAAAACCCGGATAACAATCCCTTTTTTATGTAAAAATTCGAGTAACTCAACGGCTCCGGGATATGCTTTTCCCTGAAACTCGAGCACTCCGTTGATGTCGAACATTACGCCCTTAAATTTCCAATCCATAATCATGATTCCTTTATTACCTGAGAAATGAAGAAAAATTTGTTTTCCGAGGTGGGACAATAGATGAATTGCCCTTATGAGTCAAAAAAAAAGAACCCGCACATACAGCTGCCATGCTGGATTGGAGACCCGAGGTTGCCGACATATGCTGGGTTGAGAACTTAACGATGATTATCTATTGAGGGTTTTTACGTTGACTTAAGATTTACACCTCAATACTCTTTGAATATGAAAATAGAAACAGGCGATACCCTTCGGAGGAACAGTGACCAAAACTCAAATTGCTCAAATTAGTATTGCTGAAGGCTGGATTGACTTTGCGATCGGACAACCTCATGTAGACATTCTTCCTTTAGACCAGATGGCAAAGGCTGCGGAGAATCGTTTTAAACAGGGTAACCGAAACATCCTGCAGTATGGTATGCAGCAGGGAAGCACCAGTTTCAGGACAACATTATCCCGATTTCTGAGCGAGAAATACAATCTGCCCGTGAATCCCGATCACCTGTTTATTACTGGCGGGATCTCCCAGGCTCTCGATCAAATATGCTCTCTTCACACCAAACCGGGTGATACGGTTATTGTTGAGGAACCTTCATACTTCCTGGCCTTACGTATTTTTGCCGACCATAAATTGAAAGTCATTGGGGTACCCATTGATGAAGACGGGTTGATTATCGAGGCCCTGGAAGAACAGTTAGATAAACATAAACCGGTTTTTTTATACTCAATACCTACCTTTCACAATCCGACCGGCATAACCCTTTCAAACGACCGACGAGAAAAACTGGTTAGTCTAAGTGAAAAATTCGATTTTTTCATTGTTGCCGATGAAGTCTATCAGTTACTGACCTATTCCGATATGCCGCCATCCCCCATGGTCTGCTATGATACATCAAAACGCGTTCTTTCACTGGGCTCTTTTTCAAAAATACTTGCTCCAGGCCTCCGCCTGGGATGGATACATGCCGACCCCTCCCTGCTGGAACCGTTTATTGTCTGTGGTCAAATCGATAGCGGCGGTGGATTGAATCCTTTTGTTTCAAGTATCGTAGATAGTGTGATTGAACTTGGAATACAGGAGGAATACATAAACTTTTTAAAGGTAACTTATAGCGAACGGGCAGCTGCCATGTGTGCGGCGCTTCGTAAGCATATACCCGCCCTCACATTCACGGACCCAAAAGGCGGTTATTTTATTTGGTCTTGTTTGTCAGATGGAACGGATGCCGAAGGTATACTTGCAAAGGCCAAAAGACACAGGGTTGCTTTCCAACCCGGAATCAAGTTTTCAAGTATGAATGGCTTGCGTAATTACCTGCGGCTGAGTTTTACCTTTTACGGGATTGAGGATCTGCTGGAAGGGGTGATTCGTCTATCTAAGGTGTTTAATTAGTGGCCAATCCCGGTGTCAGTCTCAAATTTCAATCCTCGAAATATTCAATCTCATATGTGTGGTATCAAGCTGGATTTTTAGATCACAAAAACATTGAAACCGGAATGCAGTCATGATAGATACTAAATACTCTAATCACTAAACACTAAACTAGAAAATGCCCTTTCAAAATATGTAATGAAAATTTCAGAAGGGGAAATCAGCAAAATGCCGGGAAAGGTATAACTATGGGTAGAGAAGACCTTGAAACAGGGATGACCTCCATTATTAATGACCTGCAGAATCCGTCTTTGCTGCCGGATAAGACCGGCAGCGTCTCAGTAATTCAAACACATATTTCTATTGTATTTGTGGCAGATGAATTTGTCTACAAGGTCAAAAAACCGGTCAATTTCGGGTTTTTGGATTTCTCAACCCTTGATAAAAGGAAGTATTATTGTCATCAGGAGGTCAAACTAAACAAACGGCTGTCAAAGGATATTTATATTGATGTCCTGCCGGTTACTCATGACGGGGAACAATACAGCATAGGAGCAGGGCAGGGAAAGGCTGTGGAATACGCAGTAAAAATGAAACGCATTTCTGATGAAAAATTGATGAAATCAAGATTTAAAAGTGGAAAGCTCACAATTGATAACCTGAAAGAAGTTGCCAGGGTCTTAGCCGGATTCCACTCAAATGCACAAATGACCCCGGAGATCGATCAGTTCGGAAAACCTGAGAATTTCAAGGTCAATACCGATGAGAATTTTGAGCAGGTTGAAAAATATATTGGAGTGAGTATAAACGAAAATGAATTTAAGGCTCTTAAGATATGGACTGACGATTATTTCAGATCAAACAATGAGTTTCTTCTCAAAAGGATAGGGGAGGGGAGGATCAGGGATTGTCACGGCGACCTTCATATGGAACATATCTGTTTCACGGAAACCCTGTCGATAATTGATTGCATCGAATTTAACGACAGATTTCGCTACAGTGACACAATAGCGGATATTGCATTCCTTCTGATGGACCTTGAATATCATGGGGGAGATAATTTTTCCAAAGCCCTGTGGGATGTATATAAAGAATTCGCTGAAGAGGGTGATGTAGATTCTTTGCTTACCTTTTATAAAGTTTATCGTGCATTTGTGCGTGGAAAGGTCAACAGCTTTCAGGTAGATGATAATAATATAGGCCTTGAAAGAAAAGATGAGGCAGTGCAAACGGCCAAAAAATATTTCCAGCTTGCATATTCATACATAAATTGTGATACGTAAACCTGTTGATTAAGGAATTCCTGATTTTATGGATATAGAACATGTTGATTATGGCAATGAATTAATTCTTCTTGTTGATGATGAAGAAGCCAACAGAGAAATGATTGAGCTTATATTAAAAAGAATCGGATTTGAAGTATATTCCGTGGGCAGTGGCAACGACGCTTTAGAGGAATTAAGGCAAAAACCTTATACATTTTTGCTGACCGATATCAGGATGGAAGGAATGGATGGTTTAGAACTGATTAGTAAGTCAATAGATAATTATCCTGATATCTGTGCAATTGCAATGACCGGGCACTTAGTGGATTACAACTATATGGACGTAGTTAATGCAGGAGCCACCGATTTCATCAATAAACCTTTTAAAATTGTAGAACTGGAGGCAAAACTTAAAAGAGCTATTATTGAGCGAAACACAAAAAAACAGTTAAGTATCCTTTCTGTTACTGATTCTTTAACTGATATTTACAACCAGGGACATTTTTTTGTGCGTTTAAAAAAAGAAATCAAGAGAGCAGAAAGGCAAAAATACAAACTTGCCTTAATAATGTTCGATATTGATGGTTTTAAATCATATAATGATGAAAAGGGGCATTTAGCCGGGGATGATATCCTCAGAAAAGTGGGGGCTATAATTAAAGAAAGTATAAGGCAAGGAGTTGATTCAGGCTATCGCTACGGAGGTGATGAATTTACAATTATTCTCATCGACGCTGAAAAAGATATTGTACTCGGCATTGGTACGCGAATTCAAAAGTCAATAAAAGATACCTGCAATTTGACTGTCAGTATGGGGTTTTCCAATTTTTCAAAAGGGATGAGCTTGGAGGAATTAGTAAATAAGGCGGATACGGAGCTTTATAAAGTTAAAAATCTAAAAAAAAGAAAAGTTCCTGATAATTAGTGATCATACCGGGATGGTTAGGATTTTTGTCTTCCTTGATCTTAATAAAAATATTGAGTCTGATAATATATATTATGTAAACTTATTGGTGTTACCTTTATTTTTTACATAAATCATTCAATCTTTTATAAAATATCTGTTGACATCTTGTTCATCAAAGTTGTAAGGAAACATCTACATTTTTTATTTTTCTTTTGGGGGTTATATTGAATGGGCAGTGTTGTTAAGAAACGCCGGAAAAAGATCACAAAACATAAACATAGAAAGCTGAAGAAAAAGATGCGTCATAAAAACAAATAGTCGTTCTAACAGGACATCAATATAAAAAAGAAGGCAGCCCCATCAGGAACTGCCTTCTTTTTTTCGAGCGAGAATAACCTTCTTACAGTTTATTTATTTGCTGTAATCGTACCACCCTGCTCCTGTCTTTCTTCCCAGTTTACCTGCCCGAATCATGGTCTTGATTAGATTGGGATTTACCCACTTTGATTCTTTGTTCAATTCCTTGTAAAAATATTCCGACACAAGATATGCGATGTCAATTCCGGTAAGGTCCATCAACTCAAAAGGCCCCATAGGATAGTTAAGGCCATTTTTAACGGCGGTGTCAACATCCTCTATGCTGGCAATCCCTTCTTCAACTATTTTAATTGCCTCCAGGAAGTGAGGAACCATAATCCTGTTGACTATAAATCCAGGTGAATCCTTTTTGACCTCAACGGTTATCTTACCCATTTTCTTTGCCAGATCAGTAGCAATCGCGACAGTTTCATCACTGGTAGAATAACCTCGTATTATCTCCACAAGCTTCATGAGCGGCACAGGGTTGAAAAAGTGAACCCCGCATACCTTTTCAGGTCGTTTTGTGGCCGAGGCAATTTCAGTCAATGACATGGAAGACGTATTGCTTGCAAGGATAACTTCGGGACGGCACATTTCATCAAGCTCTTTAAAGACGCTCTTCTTAAGCTCTAAATCCTCGAGCACAACTTCAATCACAAAATCCATATCTTTTAGTTGTGACATATCGGTTGTTCCATGAATTCTCCCTAATATGCCGTCCTTGTCCTTTGCATCAAGTTTACCTTTTTCCACGCTTTTAGAGAGAAATTTATCAATGCTTTTCATGCCGCGATCAACAAAGGCATCTTTAATATCCATCATAACTACATTACATCCGATTTGAGCAGAAACTTGAGCAATTCCATTCCCCATTGCTCCTGCACCAACAACACCAATCTTTTTAATCTCCATACTACCTCCTAAGTTACCTTTTTAAATTAAATGGTTAATATATATTGTTAATCAAATACTTTATAATTAAAATATTACAAATATAGAAAACCCGATCTTTATACTCTATACTGACTCTACACTTTTTATTTCAGGGATATCTTGTTTTAAAATCTTTTCAATCCCCATTTTCAGTGTCATCTGTGACATTGGACATCCATGGCACGAACCTGTCAACCTGACCTGAACCACTCCATTATTGTCAACATCAACAAACTGGACATCTCCACCATCTGCCTGGAGAGAAGGTCTAACTTTCTGGAGAGCACTTTCAACTTTTTCTTTTAATGTCATAATTAACTCCTTTAAATTGTTACCTATTTCGGATAAACTGAAAATCCTGGAAAGTATAACACATATGCATTTTGATTCCTACTTAAAAATATCATCAACGCGCTTATTTAAGTAGTCAGATAGTCCGGCAGAATTTCCCGGAGACCATCTCATACTCTTATACCAGACATCATCCGACTCCATACAGAGATAAAGACCCGGGTTCGGGTACCATTTTTCCAGGTTTTCCCGCATAAAGGAATAAAGATCGATCCTTATCGGCTTGAAATAGCGCATTTTGCCGTCCAGCCCCATAATAAACTCTCCATCAAGCACACATGTTCCCGGGTGGCGGCTTCTGATGATCGGTTTCAGACCTTGAATAAACCTGAATGAGCCTAAACTTATCCATATGACTCCTTTTGGATCAATATATTTATCCAACAGTTCAAGGGTCTTCAGGTATTCTTCTTTCCATTGAGGGTGAAAAATGATGGGATCAAAGTGAAAGCCCAGAATAAATCCTTCTGATTGACATTGGCGTGCAGATTTCAGTCTTTTTTCTAGAGATACAGCTTTGTGTTCCTCTCTCGCAGATATATATGGACTGTTTAATGACCAGGAGAGAATAATACGGTCTCTGTATTTTGATGAGAGAAGTCTTTTGACATTTGTTGTTTTGGTTTTAAGTTCCAACACTGCATTTTTTCTTTTTGAAAATGGAGGCACGATGATATCGCTGAGCCCGGTAATATGATCGACAGCAAGGCTATCAGTGAATTCTCCTGTGCCTACCCTGAAAACACTGTCAGGGCTATTATCTATAATATCAAGAACTTGTTTAAGCTCTTGTTGGAGATTGACAAATACTCTCAAATTTGGCTGATTTAAATATGACTGCAGAATACAATAACTGCAATCAAGAGGACAATTTGTTCCGACATTAAGGATTTTATATCCGCAGCAGATATATTCCCTGGTTCCCGGGCATGGTTTGAGAAATTCACCTTTGTAGTGCATGAGATATATGTTTTCCTTTCCCATGTCTGATTCATCACGTCTTTTGCCTGTTTCCACCTCATCTATGGTTTGAACCGGAATACCTTTTACTCTGGTTAAAATTTTATTAGTGAGAGCCTGCCCATGCACTCCTTTTTCCACAATAACCTTCTTTATGGTAAAATCAGGCATCAAATTTCTTCCTCCCATGGGTTTTTCAGCTCCTTCAGGTCATCTATATTTGATAGAGACTTTATTTTTCCAACTAATTCCTCTCCATCTTTGAAGAGTATTTCAAGCCGGTACTGAGGCCCTTCGAAATATGGGGGGGCATTAATCCTGATATCTTTTGGCAAACCAAGCTTTAAAATCTTGTTTTTGAAGGTTATTTCAGCCTGATGCAATGTCGGAAACCGCTTGACTCTCAATTGATAAAGTAAGGCTTTAGCTTTTTGGGGATTATTTAGAAGCGTATCTGAGCATATATTTTCAAAGGAATGCTCCCTTAGTATTTCCTGGATTGATTTACTATGTATGCGTGATAGATCAGTTAGAAAATTAATAAGTTGGCCCTGTTGATTAATGTTAAACTTTATAGATGATATTAAGTGGAAAACTCGCATTCTGTCTTCAGTTTCCATTCCCAGGAACATCCTGGCTATCTTTAATGAAAGATGTCCCTGAACGAGATATTCCTTGATATCATTTTCAAGCTCTTTTTCAAGTTTCATAAAGAAAAGGGATGTGGCTTCATGGGATGGCAGATCCAGTAGTGGCATATATTGTTCAAGGATTTCTGTTTTATTGATATAGTTCTCCAATCGGCAAAGGACCATGCCTTTTTCAACATCATTCAGCTTCCTTATTGCTATATTGTCATAAAGATTTAAGAGAAGGCATTCAAGAGGAGAATGGTCGGATTTTGACAATATCTTACAAGGTGTTTTATCCCGGCCTAATGATTTTAAGGCTTGAATTCTGCGATATCCGGTAATTATGATTAGTTTTCCATGCCCGTTTTCTATTAAAAAGGGAGAATTAACAAGGCCAATTCTTTTTATCGATTGGGTTATGAGTCTTAAATTGAACCCAAAACTCATACAATACGGCCCAGGGCGATCATCAATATCCTTTAAATTTACCAGAACATCCGTGGTTTCATGAATTTCCATTGTAGTTTCCCTCCCTCCTCTCCGAGTTCGCCTCCGGTCCACCGGGCAGATTGTATGATCCGGAGGCCATCAGGACAGGTTTCTATCAGCTATTAATACTATCACCTATAAAGAATTACGGCAAATAGCCAATTTGATAATAGAGATCCGCATGTCGATTTTCATCTGCCGAACTCAATAATTTCCGTAGGAGGCTGTCCGAGAATGGCTATTTTCTCTCTGAGCCGTAGGATCTGCCGGAGGCCCCAATCTCTGCGTCAGGCTCAAATTTTAATCCTCGAAATACTTCAATGTATTCCTGTGGTTATAATTTTTGTCTTTCCCTCCGGGCCGGAGGCTTGATCTTGGAAAGAATATCTCATTCTCAGACAGCCTCCGTAGTGCGTTTTGAAGTTATAAAACAATTAGCGGTTGCCTTCAATGAGCGAAAGTGTTATGAGTTTTTTTCTTGTAAACTACAATTCAAAGCGGTTTCTATGAAAATAGCCGGTAAAATATTACTTATCTTTTCAGTCTTGATTTTCACTGGGACAACAATGGCAAGCCCTGCCCTTTCCGAAGGCATAAAAGTGGGTATTATTCTTCCTTTGACAGGAAAACTCGCCGAGTTTGGCGAGATCGAAAAGAATTCATTTCTAATGGCCGTTGAAGAGATAAATTCAGCGGGAGGCGTCTATGGCAAGAAAATATCCTTGGTAATCGAAGACACTGCAGGTATTTCCAGGGTTGGTTGCCTCGCTGTTAAAAAATTGATTGAGCAGGATGAGGTTGTCGTTATTGGTGGTGGATTCTCTAGTTCAGTAACCTGGGCAGCCTCTGCCATAGCAGAGAAGCAAAAGGTCCCGTTTCTAATAAATACTGCTTCTGCTGATAAAATCACGGAGATGGGAAGAAAATTTGTCTTTAGGCTGAACCCGCCTGCCAGCGAGCATTTGAAAACACTCGCATCTTTCATGACAAAAGCTGTTCGAGTAAAAAGCGTTGCAATACTCCATGAAAACACACCTTTGGGGAACTATGGATCAAAAAAGTTTAATAAACTATGCAAAAAGATAGGTGTAAGAGTGGTAATGAAAGAGGGCTATGAACCAGGTATTATTGATTTTCACCCGCTGCTTTTAAAGGTTGAGGTAAAAAAACCAGATCTTGTCTATATAATCTCACATATTAAGGATGCATCCTTATTACTACAGCAGGCAAGAGAATTGAGCCTAAGGCCTAAGCTCTTTTTGGGACATGGTGCCGGATTTGGCTTGCCTGCATTTAGGAAATTAGCAGGGGAAGTTTCTGAATATCTCTATTCTTCCTCTCTTTGGACCTTCTCAATTCCTTATCCTGGCGCTAAGGGTTTCTATGAGAGATATAATGCAAAATATGATGCTCCAACAGGATACCACGGAGCAGAGGCTTATGCAGCCATGTATGTTATTTGGGATGCACTGAAAAGAGCAAGATCATTTAAACATGAAGATATGAGGGATGCCCTTTCTGAAACCGATATAATGACTGTTTTTGGGCCTGTGAAGTTTGTTTCTTATGGAAGAAAAACTCAGCAGAATAGTCTCCCTGCCTATCTTTTCCAGTGGATAAATGGTAAACTGGAGACTGTTTGGCCTAGGGAAGTTGCGACGGAAAAGTATGTTTACCCTCTGCCGGAATGACAATAAATGGTGTTTTTCGACTTGAGGATTTATTATAAAAGAGGTTATTTCCTATGGAAGAAACAAAAGAATTGACGAAGAGGTGTCATGACCTGAGTTATAGTGCTTTGCCCGAAGAGGTCATCGACCGGGTGAAATACCTCACCCTGGACTACTTGGGGGTTGCTGCACGGGGGTCTTTGAGTGAGTCCAGCGCCCCTGTCCTGAACTTTGTTTCCAATAGAGGCATGGTCCGGGAAGGGGCAGTGGTCATAGGGACAAACTTAAAGGCTGACCCCACCTATGCCGCTCTCGCAAACGGGACATTTGCACACTCTATTGAGCTTGACGATGTGGTCAATGAGGCATCTCTTCACCCGGCTGTGGTTATCATGTCCTCTGCCCTGGCATCTTCTCACATTGCCGGAAGTGGTGTTAGGGCGTTGATTGAGGGGATCGTTGTCGGTTACGAAGCGATGATCCGGTTGGGTTTTTCCCTCGATCCAAAGGCGCATTATGCACAGGGTTTTCACCCGACCGGCACCTGCGGAACCTTTGGGTCAGCGTTAACGGCTGCGAAGATATTAGGATTGGACCAGAATGCTATGACCAATGCCCTGGGAATCGCAGGCAGTCAGGCCTCTGGATCCATGGAATTTCTGTCGGATGGCTCGTTTACCAAGCGTTTTCACGCGGGTTGGGCCGCCCACAGCGGTGTTATTGCCGCCCTTCTTGCCCGTGAAGGTTTCACCGGGCCGGGAACGATTATTGAAGGCAGATATGGGTTTTTGAGATCTCATTCACTAAATTCTGATCCCTCGTCTCTTTTTGAAAACTGGGGTGATCCTTTCAAGGTGATGAAGACGAGTATTAAGCCTCATGCCTGCTGCCGTTACAAACAGGGCCCCATAGATGGTATTTTGGAGATAATGCATCAAAACAGCTTAAACCCTTCGGATATTGAAGAGGTTAAATTGGGGATTTTAAAAGCGGGATTCCCCATAGTTGTCCAACCTGAAGAATCTAAATATAACCCCAAATCCATTGTGGATGCACAGTTCAGCATGCCATTTGGGGCAGCAGTTGGAATCTTATATGGAAGGGCATCGTTGGAAGAGTATACGCAGAAAAATATCATGTCCTCTGAAATCAAACAAATGATGGAGAGGATACATTGCGTGGAAAACCCTGAACTTGACAGAGATTACCCTAAAAAATGGCCGGCCTCTGTGAGCTTATCAACGAAAAGCGGGCAGCAATATAATACAAAAATTGAATTCCCTAAAGGTGACCCCGAAAACCCTCTTACATGGGATGAGTTGATCCATAAATTCAAGAGCCTCATTCCCCCTGTCTTTTCTGATGAAAGAGGTGCTGAAATTATTCGTTATGTCCAGAGTATAGAATCAGCCGAAGACCTGAAAGACCTTTCAAGTATCCTGTCAAAATCTTAAAAATTTTCGTAATTATTCAGCTCGATTCAGATTTTCCTTGACATGGGAGCAAATAAATTATAGGAATGTCGACAATCGACATAATAAGGAGAAGATCATGAGGTTGCTGGAACATGAATCAAAAGAGATACTCCGCCGGTATAATATTCTGACACCCGGAGGAGATGTGGTGGGATCTGCGGAAGAGCTCAAAATGGACGGTCCGGTTATGATCAAGGCACAAATCCCTTTGGGTGGACGTGGTAAGAGTGGGGGCGTCATTGAGGTCTCCTCTTCCGTGGAGGCAAAAGACAATATTGAACAGCTTCTCTTAAGACCCGTAAGGGGGTATATGGCCAGAAAGATTCTTGTGGAAGAGGTGATGGATATTGCCCGGGAATTCTTTATGGCCGTGACCTATGACACTGTGGCAAAGGCGCCGATGGCCATTTTTTCTTCAGAGGGGGGTGTTGATATAGAGGATTTATCAGCCACACATCCGGAAAAAGTCCGAAAGGAGTTGTTTACAGTTCGGGGGAGACTCCCCCAGTACCGTGCAAGAGAGATCATCTCAGAGGCGGGGATCTCCGGCAGAATGCTTTTGGGGTTGGGGGCCGTCCTTTCAAGCCTGGCTGATATCTTTCTGGATTACGATGCCACCGTGGTTGAAATCAATCCACTGGCGCTTACCGTTGACGGGAAACTGATAGCGCTGGATTGTCATCTTGAAATTGATGATGATGCCCTTTACCGGCATGGGGTTTTGGCCGAAAAACTGACTCTCGACAACCGATACGAAGGGGGTCATAAAAGTACTGATTTTGAGCTCAAAGCAGCCGAAATTGATAGTCTGGATCATAGAGGGGTCGCCGGACGGATGATAGAATTTGATGGTTTGATTGGATTAATCATCGGTGGAGGCGGAGCATCCCTTACGGCATTTGATGCTGTAAAACATCATGGCGGCAGGCCGGCTAATTACTGTGAAATAGGGGGTAACCCTTCTGTTCTCAAGGTAAAAGAATTGACAAAGCATATCCTGACAAAAAAAGGGGTGGAAAAGATAGCCATTATTATGAATGTTGTGAGCAATACCAGGGTCGATCTTGTGGCTCGCGGTATTGTAAAGGGGATTATGGAGGCAGGTAGAGTACCTTCGGAGACAGTGGCTGTTTTTCGAGTTCCGGGGGCATGGGAGGGAGAAGGGTTCAAGATCCTTTCAAAATACGGGGTGCCCTATTGTGACAGGAGTGTTTCCATTGATGAGGCGGCCAAGATGGCTGTTGAGAGAACCCCTTAGTTGGGGAGAACAAGGCCTTGATCGGAGATTAAAAAGGGAGAGACAAGATGGCCATATTGGCGGATCAGGATACAAAAGTTATCATTCAGGGGATCACCGGGAGAGAGGCGGCTTCTTTCACCAAAGACATGCTGGATTACGGAACCCGCGTAGTTGCCGGAGTAACTCCGGGCAAACAGGGGCGGGAGATTCATGGCGTGCCTGTTTATGACACGGTTCGCGGGGCCTTGAAAGAACAGCCGGTCGTCGATGCCTCGGTCATTTCCGTGCCGCCTGGCATGGTCAAGGGTGCTGTATTTGAAGCCGTTGAGAACCATATAAAACTTCTTGTGATCGTAAGCGAAAGAGTCCCGAGAAAAGATGTGATCGAATTTCTGGAAGCGGCAAGGGAAGAGAATGCACGGGTCATAGGGCCAAATACGTTAGGGATAATCTCTCCTGAAAGAGTGAAATTAGGGATGGCCGGGGGACCGGTTGAGGATGTTAAGAAGGCATACACCCCCGGGAATGTGGGAATTGCATCCAGGAGCGGGGGAATGACAACGGAGATTGCCAACCTTTTGACAACACACGGCATCGGGCAGAGTACCTGTATAGGAATCGGAGGAGACCCTGTGGTCGGGTCCAATTTCCTTGATCTTATTCCCCTGTTTGACCATGACCCTGAAACAAAGGCGGTGGTCCTGTTCTGTGAGCCGGGGGGGATCATCGAAGAGACCCTGTCTGAACTGGTTATTTCCCAAAAAACAGCCCTTCCCATTATTGCTTTTATCGCCGGACGTTTTGTGGATGATATGCCCGGTGTGAGGTTCGGCCATGCAGCGACTATCGTAGAGGGCGATAAAGGGACGGCCAGAGGAAAGATCGAAAGTTTCAAAAAGGCAGGCATTCATGTTGCCGAGTCATTTTCAGATATCGTTAAAATTTTGCGAGAAACTATCTAAAACGGAAAGGATACTATAAAATGGAACTTACAAAGATTCAGGAAAAGATCTGGAACGAGGTAAAGACCGAACTATCTGATGAGCCTGTAGCCAGTCCGGATCATGTGGAGAGAATGACAGGGTGGTGCCGGTTCCTTGGGCCCAAAGTGGGTGCAAATATGGAAGTTTTACTGGCAGGCGCTCTGCTTCACGATGTGGGTGTTGTAATCAACCGCAAAAATCATTATACGGTAGGACGAGCCAGGGCCGCGGAGATCTTGAAAGAGACAGGTTTTCCGGAAGAAAAAACAGAAGACGTGCTCCATGTCCTGGAGGCCCACAGCCGTTATGGTGGGCCCGAACCCCGGACAACTGAGGCAAAGGTCGGACAGGATGCGGATGCCCTGGAATATATCGGGGCCATCGGCATCCTTCGGGCTTTGGTTCGGGGGCTCAATGACGGCTCCTTTAACGGCAGAATCAGCGATTTTCCCGAGTTCCTTCAATCTATTCTTGCCAAGGTGGAGGACACTTTCCACACAAAGGAGGCCGAGGCCATAGGGCGGTCAAGGCTGGAATATATGAAGAACTTCATTGAGCGCGTTGAAAATGAATTAAAAAACGAGGAGTAAGATGATGGAGCTTGGACCTTTAAGAACTGCTCTCTTTGTTCCGGGAAACCGCCCTGATCGCGTGGATAAGGCTGTGAAAACAAGCGCTGATGCCGTCATTATAGATCTTGAGGACGCAGTGGCATTAACCGAGAAAGAGGTGTCACGATCAACGGTGCGGGACAAGATTTTAGAGCATGCTGACAGGAAGATTATTGTTAGGATCAACAGCCTCGATTCTCCATTTTTCCATGGAGATCTCGCTGAAGTGATTACGGGTAATCTTTTCTGTCTCATGGTCCCGAAGGTTGAGAGTGCAGCTCATATTCGAGAAATCAATGAAAACCTGATCAAGGTTGAAAATGAGAAAGGCATAGTGCAGGGAACTGTTTCCATTATTCCTTTGATTGAGTCGGCAGGAGCTGTGCAGAATATTCACCGGATTGCCACTGAAAAAATGGAGCCCTCCAGGATCTATTGCGTAGCATTCGGTGCTGCCGACTATACACTGGACATGGGGATTGAGATCACCAGAGAGGGGACAGAACTTTCATATCCACGTTCCAGGATTGCCGTTGCCTCCCGTGCCGCAGGGATAGAACCACCGTTAGACACGCCGTTTATGATGGACCTGAAAGACATGGAAGCGCTTAAAGTTGATGCCGATAGAGCGAAACAATTGGGTTTCCAGGGTAAGTTGTGTATTCATCCCAATCAAATCGAACCATGCCATACTATTTTTTCGCCGGCAAAAGAAGATATACTTTATGCGGAGAAGGTTGTGCAGGTATTTGAAGAGGCGGAAAGGAAGAGATCGGCAGCCATACAATTGGATGGTAAATTTATTGATTATCCTGTTGTGGAGCATGCAAGGCGGATATTGAAAATGGCGGAACACATAAGATCCTCACACGGAGAGTAATTACTCGGATATAAGTGATCTGAAGTGATTAGAGTGAGCTAAAGTTAAATGTCTTGGATGAGCGAATTTTGCTGTGCCCTTAAAGCAGATAGGGTGGTCGAATTCCTTTGCTGCCTATTACCCGAGTCTCCTGGTCTGATTTGTCACGCAGGGCTTGTGAAATCGGTGTTAATTATGAAAAGTCACGAAGTTCCTTAACTTTAGGCACTTCAAACTTTAGGCATTTTAGGCACTTTAAATTTTAGGCACTCACATTAGCATACTTGCCAAGACCAACAAAAACAAGCCATCTTCCTTTGGAGGTGGTAATTAAACGATAGGAACATGGTAGCCATGAGTGAATTCATCAAGGTTGAGATCGATCAGTCAAAGTGTTTGGGAATCGAGGCTTGTGGCGGATGTCTGAGAGTCTGCCCTGTAAACATCTTTGATAAGGAAAATGACGAACCGGTGATTATTAAAAAAGACGAAGATGAGTGTACCCTGTGCGATTTATGCATACACGCATGCGGCCCCAATGCCGTCACTATCCATAAACTTTATGAAAATTAATAAATGCGAATCAGGACAATGGCAACACTGACTGAAAAGGTTCAGAATCTGGATTTTAAGGCCACAGGGTTGGCTGACAGGGTGTCCGAGACCCTGTCACAGGCTATTTTGGAAGGGGTCCTTAAAGGCGGAGACCAGTTGCTTGAAGTAAAGCTGCAAGCCAGGTTTGGTATTAGCCGGTCTCCCCTCAGGGAAGCCTTCAGGGACCTTGAAAAAAAGGGCCTTGTGGTCATTGTTCCGAGGAAAGGGACATTCGTCAAAACGGTAACGAGAAAAGATATCGAAGAAAACTTCCCGGTGCGAACCACCCTTGAAGGTCTTTCTGCCAAAACGGCATTTAAAAATATGACTGAAAAAGATCTTGAAACCCTGGAACGAGCCTTTCAAGATATGGAAAAATCAGCAGAGGCAGGGGATGCCAAGGGATTCATGAAATACCATCGCACTTTTCATGAAACCTTCATCAAGGCGTCTAAAAATGACGTGCTCATCGGAATCCTGGAGAATCTCCGCCTGCATAGCATGTGGTATCGATTCTGTTATAAATATTATAAGGAAGATTTTCAGAAATCCCTGGCCATCCATCACCGGATTCTGAATCTCTTCAGGGACAGCGAAGCAGATCCAAACGAGATCGAAGATATAGTAACGAGACACATTGAAGCGGGTATGGATAGATTTTTAGTCTATCTAAAGGAACAGGAGTCATGAGGGAAAAAAGGTAATTCTGATATTCCAAACCCTGAGGAAAATCCTATGAATACAGACGTAGTCAAATCAAACATTGAGACCTGTCTTATTACATGGCTGAAAAAGATTCCCCTTATCTCATTATATGCCGGGACAAGGGGGTGGTCTTATCTGATAAGCTGGTCTCATCGAATCACCGGCATTCTTATGGTGATTTGCTTGTGGGCCTATCTTTACGGTTTTCATGCATTACAGGCTTCCCAAAAGCTCTATATCCTGCTCTTGCTCCTGTGGATGCTGTCTATTCCCATGGCCTTTCATGTATGTAACGGGGCCAGGCTGATTCTCTATGAGTGTTTCGGAAACCGGAATGATGATGCCATGATCCGCTCGGTTTTTGCCCTATCTTTTATTTACGTGGTTATATTGGGGATGCTCATACTGATGGGAAATCAGACGGTATCCCCATTTTTGTACTGGGTGATCATGTTCACTCAGGCCCTGGTTGTTGCCTATGGTGTTGCAGCAAGGATATTGACCAGCAGACATTCTGTTTTATGGAAAATGCAGAGAATCAGCGGGTCCTTTCTTCTGATTACGGTACCGGCCTACTTTCTATTCATCCCGCTTCACCCATCACCGCAGATCGAGGCAAATTTCCTGATCACAGGTATTCAAGGGCTTTTCCTGATGTCTGTTTATATCCTGCTGCTTCTGTGTGTGCTTTTTCATGCCGGTTATGGGGTTTGGTCCGTGATGAGTGATTATCTCTCTTCTCGAAATCTGGGGAAAGGGTTGGCTGCACTGATCACATTAGTCACATTGGTTTTTGCATGGATAGGCCTGCTTGCAACCCTGAGCTTTTGAGAGCTGAAAGGAGTTTTTGCATTGATGACTCAAAAATTAAAGATTTCTTCCCAGTTGCGTTGTGATGTCTTGATTATAGGGGCAGGAGGTGCCGGCCTTCGATGTGCATCTGCCGTATTGGAGAAAAAACCCGGCACCCGAATTGTTGCTGTTACGAAGGTGGCAAACCCTCAGAAATCTCATACTCAAACCGCGCAGGGCGGGATGGCCGCTGTGGATCCCCGTGATCCTATCGATAAACCGGTATATCATATGTTCGACACCTGGAAAGGCTCGGACTGTATTGCGGATCAGAACATCATAAAAAAGATCGTTGATGCCGGGTGGGAACAGGCTGTATGGATGGAGAACCGCGGTATGCATTTTACCCGCAGGGAGGACGGAAAACTCAGCAAAAGGACCTTTGGCGGGCATACTGTGAACTTTGGTGAATCATCCGCTTTTCGGTGCGTATTCGAGGCCGACAGGACTGGAAAAGGCATCATGGATAACGTGTGGGGAGAGAGCATCAAAGGGGGGACGACATTTATAAATCAGGCAGTTGTCACTGAGCTTCTAATCAAAGATGATAGATGTGTCGGAGCGGTCATATTCAGGCAAAAAGAAGGGGAATTTGTCAGTATTTTAGCAAAGGCAACGGTTTTTGCCACAGGCGGGAACGGCCAGGTATTCAAAGTCACTACAAATTGCCGCCAGAATACAGGGGATGGAAATGCCATTATTCTTAAGGCCGGCTTGCCGATGATGGATCCGGAGGCGATCCAGTTCCATCCCACAGGAATTGTAGGCCCCGGTATTCTTGCCAGTGAGACATTGCGATCCGTAGGTGGTATCCTGCGCAACAGGGAGTTGGAGCCCTTTATGGAACACTACGCCCCAAAGATGAAGGAACTGGCGCCTCGGGACCTGGTGGCCCGTGCCATAGAAACGGAAATCCGTGAAGGAAGGGGGATTCTGAACCCTGATCATAACATTGAACATGTGTGGATTGACCTGAGACACTTGCCCGATTATGTCCACGATGTGGAGATACCGGAGGTTTCGGGCTTCTTTAAGAAGTTTATCAACCTGGATCCCAAAAAGGATCTCTGTCCGGTTCGACCAAGCAACCACTACCAGATGGGTGGCATTCCCACGAACGAAAACGGGGAAGTTCTAAAAAATTCACGGGAAATTGTTCCCGGCCTTTTTGCGGTCGGTGAATGTGCGGCAGCCAGTTTTCACGGGTTTAATCGTCTGGGAACAAACTCCCTGCTGGAATTGATTACCATGGGAAAATTCGCCGGGGAAAAGATCATAGACACCCTGGGGGAGGATGTACTGGATGCTCCTGAAGACGCAGGAGAGCGCTCTTTTTCTCTTTTTTCACGGTTTATGGACGCTGGAGTCAAGGACAACCTCGGAAAGATTCGTGAAGAGATGAAAAATCTCATGACAGAGAAAGTGGGTGTCTTCCGCACTGAAAAGGACATGAATGATGCAATTGAAGAACTAAGAGAACTCAAGGAACGGGCGGATAATACTGTATTGGCCAGTCAGAGTCTGATCATGAACCAGGATCTTATTCAAAGATGGGAGTTAAATAATCTATTGGACAATGCCATGGTCATCACAAAGGGGGCGCTGAATAGGAAGGAATCGAGAGGGGGACACTTTCGGGATGATTTTCCGGAGAGAGATGATATGCTTCAGTATCATACCCTGGCCTACCGGGTGGGGTTCGGAGATGTTCATTTGGGAAAGCGGCCTGTTGATATGAGCCTTTACGAAGCAAAAAGCGAGCACTACGAAAGATTCGGCGTGATTGAGCGAAAATACTGAGAAATAAAAATAAAAGGATGACTTATGCAGGATATATACGATATCACTTTAAAGATTAAGCGGTATGATCCGGAAACCAATAAGACCTGGGTACAGGATTACAGCTTGAAGGCAGGGAGGATTCTTCGTTTCACAGATCTTTTTCGGAGGATCAACAACGAGCTTGACCCGACCCTGGCCTGGAATTCGTCATGCGAGCACGCCCAGTGCGGAACCTGCGCGGTTCAGGTCAACGGGAAACCCCTGCTTGCCTGTGAACTTCTCGTTGAAAATGCCGTGGCCCGGTTTGGCACCTCTGTCTTCAAAATCGAACCCATCACCGTAGCCCCCGTGGTGCGGGACCTGATTGTGGATCTGGAGCAGGCATACGACAGGGTCCATAAAGCAAAGCCCTACATTATCGAAGAGGCAAAAAAACCTCAAACACAAGATGAAAGCCAGATCTTCCCCCGGGATCTGGAACGCTATGTAGAAGCGACCCGTTGTATCAACTGTTTTTGCTGTGCCACAGCCTGTATCAGCAGTCACAAGGGATTTTTAGGTCCTAATGCCGTCATGGCCAGCATCATCCGGCTTATGGATCCGCGCGAGCAGGCCAAAGAGGAGAGGTTGGACTTGTTGTACAGTGAAGAGGGAGTTTACCGCTGCCATACATCCAAGGCCTGTTCATTTGTCTGCCCGAAAGAGATCGACGTGGCGCACTTCATTGCACTGGCAAAAGAAGGCAGGTTCGGAATTTAATAACCCTACGATTAACCCAGTTTTTATTGGGGGCTGGCAAATGACCTCTGGAAGCCAAAAAAGCATAGTTATAAAAAAAGCAACTGGAGCAAAAATTACCACAGTTATTGATAATTATATTGATACCCTTTTGTCTTCCAATGAAAGAGTTAAAAGGGCTCCTCTTGCCAAAGGAAATGTTCGAAGGCCCCCCCTTCTGGCAGAACATGGTTTCAGTGTCCTTGTAGAGGTAGTCGGGGATTCAGTCCCCCATAGAGTCCTTATGGACTTTGGGGTCTCCAACATAGGTGTCCCTCACAACTTAAAGGTCCTTGAAATCGATTTAGATAGAATCGAAGCCTTTGTGGTTTCCCACGGACACCATGATCATGTTGGAGCTGTAAGCGAAGTATTAGGCACATTGTCAAGGAAACAATTGCCTGTGGTGGTTCATCCAGATGCGTTTTTGAGTACTCGTTTTCATAAGTTCCCCGATGGAAACAAGGTTCCTATTCCCTGTCTAAAAAAGGGTGTCATTGAGAAGACCGGAAATGAAACGATTGATGGGAGATCTCCTGTTTTGCTTGCTTCTGACTATGTCCTGGCCTTAGGTGAAATTCCCCGGATCAATGACTTCGAAAAGGGCATACCTTCGGCCTATTATGAGAAAGACGGGGAGATTTATAAAGATCATATCATTGATGACAAAGGCATTGTTTTAGACATTAAAGACAAGGGCCTTGTAGTTATCACCGGGTGCGGTCATTCGGGAATTATCAATACTCTTCGCCATGCTCAAGAAATTACTGGTGTTGAGAAAATATATTGTGTCGCAGGAGGTTTTCATCTAATTGGGAATATGGGCGAAGTCATTATTAAAAGGACCGTTAAAGAGATGAAGAAGATTGATCCTGAAATGATTGTTCCATGTCACTGCACAGGTCTAAAGGCTCTCCAGAAGTTTGAAAAGGCCTTCCCGGAAGCATTTGTGCTAAATGCCGCTGGTACGACGATACATATCTAAACTGTTTTTTTGGGTAATGACTAACCTGAAAAGCCTGAACTAATTTGATATGGTAATCACATTTCTTGCAAAATAAGAAGTCTCAACAGCATAGTGAAATGGCAAAGGAGGTGATGTTTATCGGTGTAGATAGTTCGGGATGCTAAGATGCTAAATCATGAATAAAGTAAAAGGAGGAAAAAATGAAAAAGTTTAAGTTGGCATTGGTTTTAGGGTTGACTGTGGTGTTAGTATCTGTATTTGCTTTACCTGGTAGTGCGGTAGCCGAAAAAAAAATATGGAGATGGGGGACCGCTGATCCAGCAAGCTTTGGTTATAGAATAGCCGGTTTCATGACAGATATCTTGCGAAAGGGTATGCCAGATTATGATATTACCATTTACCCATATGCTTCAACCACCCCTAACGTCAAGAGCTTTCTCGTGGGTGAACTGGAAAGCACGTATTCGGCCGAGCCGGGATTGAGAAAAGTGTACTCGTTTACCAAACCATTTAAGGGCTTTGAACCCGAAGTAAAGCAAATGCCGGTGCAGTCCTTCTGGTGTTACACCATAGAAACACATATAATGACTTTACCGAAGAATAAAGACAAATTTCGTACCTGGCAGGATTTGGACGGCAAGAAAATCTTCATGACGAAGGCGGGATATATGGCCCATATCAGCATCTTCAAAGCTATGAGGGACATCTGTGGCTTGGATATTACGCACGTCGAAGTTGATACAACAAAGATGGCAAATGCTCTGGCAGCCGGTACAGTGGACGCTGTGGCAACACGCACAACATCTAGGGTAACACTACCTACCGGGGATAAGATGCTCGATATCTCAACCCCTCTACAGGGAGTGAATCCAACCCCGGCACAAATCAAGAAACTATCAGCGGCAGGTGTTACCGTAGTGGAGATCAACATTAAGAAAGCCTTTACGAAAGACCTGGGAGTGGATAAACTTTATGGCGTGCCCTTTTACTTCGGTTACCACCACGGGCTCCGTTTCCCGGCAGAGGACGTTTATAGAGTTCTCCAAGTATTTGAAAAGGGAGTAGGCGATCTGGCCAAACTAGAGCCTGCTTTTGCACCGCTAGCCAAAGACTTCGCTGGTTACCAAGTCCTTGGGATAAGGAGTATACCCGAGATTCCAGTACATCCGGGACTGGCGAAATATCTTAAGGAAAAGGGATTATGGGATTCATCATGGAAAATAGCTACTGAGGAGACGATCAATGAAGCGATAAAGGCGATGAAAGCTAAAGCGCAATGAGCTTTTTGGGGAAATGCAAAAGGTAGTTATAGGGTCTATAACAGCGGGCTCACCCCTGTAAAACTCCAATAAGGGGTGGGTTCACTCTTCTTAACTCACAATCATGGCCAGATCCTTCGTGTGCCCAAAGGAGATCGATGTTGCACATTTTATTGCCCTGGCGAAAGCGGGCAAGTTCAAATAGAAACCGAAGAAATAATCGGGGGGAGCGGAACAGCATCGAAATTTGGATAACAACTTGTCAAAAAGGGATTATCAATCGCTCAATTGAAAAACAGCTTCTCTGATTGCATCACCAACTTCATGAGTCTCATTCGTACCCCCCATATCAGCAGTTCTCACCTCTCCCGAGGCAAGGATTTTTTTGATGGCCTCCTGTATGTCCTCCGCTCCGTGTTTTTCCCCCAAATGTTCCAACATCATCCGAATTGACTCAATAGTGGCAATGGGATTAATAAAAGCCTTTCCCTCATATTTGGGAGCAGATCCATGAATCGGTTCAAACATGGATGGATAGCTGTTTTCCGGATTAATGTTACCACCAGCAGCAAATCCCATTCCTCCCTGAAGCATGGCTCCTAAATCCGTAATGATGTCCCCAAAAAGATTAGAGGCCACAATAACGTCGAAATACTCAGGCTTCTTTATAAACCACATGGTCGTGGCATCCACTAAGGTCTTATCGGTTTTTATATCAGGGTAGTCTTTTGATACCTTATCGTACACCGAATCCCAAAAGACCATGGAGAAGTTGAGGGCATTGGATTTTGTACAATTGGTTACCATACCCACTGGGGCCTTGTCTCCAAATTTATTTCTCTTGCGAGCCAGCTCAAAAGCATACCGCATGATCCTCTCACATCCCTTCTGAGTAAAAATGCCAGTTTGCAAGGCAAAGGCATCAGGGGATCCAAGCTTGAAGAAGCCGCCGATCCCCGAATACTCTCCTTCGGTATTTTCTCTTATAACCGCCATATCAACGGTTTTAGGAGTAGCAGTTTTAACAGGAGTATCAACACCAGGATAGAGTTTTATAGGCCGTAGGTTAACATATTGGTCAAATCCCTTTCGAATTGTGAGCAGAAGGCTTAGAGAAATATGATCGGGGACCTTATTAGCATCTCCAATGCACACCAGAAAAATAGCATCAAAATTCTTTAAGAGGTCAAGCATGTTATCCGGCATCATCTTGCCATGCTTTAGATAGTAGTCGCATCCCCAGTCAAAACTCTCTGTTTTCACCTCAAATGCGTATTTGTCCGCCACGGCATTCAAAATCTTGATTCCTTCTCTGGCCAGCTCTTTCCCAACGCCATCCCCTGGAATTACTGCGATATCATAGGATTTCATAATCATTCTCCCTTCTCACTGACTCCTTTGATTCATAAATTCAATAGTGATATTTGCATTTATATTCGTATGTGACAGTTTTTTAAACCTCTTGCTTATAATGTACCTCCCTATCTTACGGAAACCTTTCAGGGGGCACATTATAATGAATTACTACAACGGTTTAATCAGCCAAAATCATAATCCAAAAGATAAGAAACAGACTTAGGGATGAGGATTTCCTGAATACAAGATCATAATGAATATAGCGGAAGGGATTTATCCTTTCAAACTGAAAATGTAGCTGAACTTATTGAACTCTATTTTAGGAAAGGCTGGACCGGCAGTCTTCCAGATTGCTTTGTTAAGTAGTAACCACACAGGTTCAAGGTTCAGTGGTTCAGGGTTAAAAAATTATAAGGTTTTGATTTCGAGACGAATGCTGAGTTTATCCGGTTCTTGCGATATTCTAAGCGATCTTGCACGGAAGTCCAGAGTGAACTTTATGTCGCTGTGGATGAAGAATACATATCGCCTGGCGAATTCAAAGATATTTACGAGCAGCCCAGACGAACACGTGCTGCCGTTCGTGGATTTATCAATTATCTCAAGAAATATGAAGAGAGTAAGGCGATCAACCGTGAACCCTGAACCTGTCAACCTGAGTTAGTGACGTTACGTAAATGCGGAGGAATAATAATGTCACAAAAAGAATTCGCAGGAATTTTTCCTTACCTTGTTACACCCATGCTTATGGAATTAGCTGAAGAGCCCAATATCCGTTATCTAAAAGATGCGTCAGGCAATACAGGTAAACTCCTGTCTATTGTTAATGCCCTCAAACATCGCATCAAGATCTTTAGTGCCTCGGCCCATATACCAGTTTTTGTGTTTATGATGGGTGGTGTTGGATGGATGGCCGGGCCCGCCTGCCTTATTCGGAGCAGTGTGTTACCCTGTTTAGTTTGGCGCGAGAAAAAAATGGGAGGAGGCATTTGAACTCCAGAAAACATTATGGTCACTTAATATTGCCTTCCAGAAATACTCCCTTGCTTCATGCGTAAAAGCCGGATTGGAGATGCAGGGGTTCCCCGTGGGCCCTCCATTCCCCCCTCAGCGGCAATTAGATGAAGAAGGGAAAAGGGTAGTTTCTGAGATACTGATTGATAATGGTGTCCTATGATCAGCGAAATATCACGTATAAACAGATAGTTATTTTTACTTTGTGGGGTTTGCACTTTGGTGTTTGCACTTTGTAGGTTGACAAATGAGACAAGAAAATAGTATAATATTTGAAGTTTCATTAGGGCTACTATTTCTGTTTCACGTGATAATAACATTAACTTAAAAGGGGGGTGGTGCTTACTGATGTAGGTAGTTCAGGATGCTGAGATGCTAAAACAAAAATAAAACAAAAAGGAGAAAAAAATGAAGAAGATAAAGTTGGTGTTGGTCTTAGGAATGAGTTTAGTGTTGTTATCAGTATTTGCTTCACCTGGTTTTGCGGCAGATGACAAAAAAATGTGGAGATGGGGAACCTCTAATCCGGGGGCCTATGGTTATAAGGTATCCGCTTTTCTGGCAGATTTCCTGAGAAGGGGACTGCCGGAATACGATGTTACCGTTTATCCGTACTCTTCAACTACCGCTAATATCAAGAGCTTTTTAACGGGGAACCTGGAAAGCACGTATTCGGCCGAGCCGGGATTGAGGAAATTGTACGCGTTTATAAAACCATTTAAGGACTTTGAACCCAACGTAAAGCAAATGCCGGTCCAGTCTTTCTGGGCTTACACTATGGAAACACACATACTGACCTTACCAAAAAACAAAGATAAATTTCGTACCTGGAAGGATTTGGAAGGTAAGAAAATCTTTATGACAAAGGCTGGATATATGAACCATATCAACATCTTCCGGGCTATGGAGGACATCAATGGTATGGATGTCACGCATGTGGAAGTTGATATGTCAAAGGTTGCGGATGCTCTAAGAGCGGGCACCATAGACGCCACCGCAGCTTACACAACGGCTTTGGTATCATTGGCGGGCTGGATCAAGGTGCTTGATGTGGCGAGTGACCTGCAGGGAGTGAACCCAACTCCGGAACAAATCAAGAAGCTAACAGCGGCGGGTTTTACTCCGGCGAAGATCAACATTAAGAAAGCCTATACCAGCGACCTCGGAGTGACAGAACTCTATGGCGTGCCTTTTTACTTCGGTTTCCACCACGGGCTCAATTTCCCGACAGATGCCGTTTATAAAGCGCTCAAAGTATTTGAGGCCGGAGGACCTGCGCTAATCAAGTTAGACCCTGGTTTTGGACCATTAGCCACAGACTTCGCCGGATTCCAGGTTAAGGGAATTGAGAGTATACCCGAGGTTCCGGTACACCCTGGATTGGCGAAATATCTGAAGGAAAAAGGCCTATGGAACCCATCCTGGATCATAGCTACTGAAGGGACGGTCGCGGAAGCTATAGAGAAAATGAAGTCTAAATAAATCGCGCTGAACTTCTCTGGCGAAAACATAAGGTAGTTAGGACTTTATGATAGTGGACTTGCCCCTTTAAAACACCAATAAGGGGTGAGTTCACTCAATTTACGTAACACCACGAAGGGGGTAAAAAAAAGTATGGAAGAAAATTCAGTTCAAGATAACAGGCAATCACCCACTCAAATGCGTAAATTCTTTCTCCCTTTCTACCTTATAGCCACCATCGTGTATTTAGGTTTTTCGCTACATTATTTCACAACCGGCCTGGGAGGGACAATGCTCCTTGCCGTAACTGTGGTCCCAATTGCATACGTGATGTGGGTGTTACATTCTTTTGTCGCCGGAAAGCTACCATATCCACGTCTTGGACTTAAACTTAATGTTGCCATAGCCGCCGTGTACATAGCTATGTGCATTTTTTCCTTGATATACATGAGAGTGGAGTTTGACGCCCTCATTTATGACAGAGCTGGTTTCTTTAACACCCCTGACAAAATCGTAGGAGTGATGATGCTCGGTCTCGTGCTGGAATATACCAGACGGGAACATGATATACTCTTCTATCTCATGATCTTTCTCATGCTTTATTCCGTTTATGGGTGGGTTTTTCCTGGTATATTTGGTCATCCCGGAGTCTCCTGGATGAGAGTAATTACATCTTCTTCCATTGAGATCACATTGGGTCTATTTGGAACGTATTCCCAAATCGGGGTAGGTATTATCGCAGCATTTTTTTTGTTCCTGGGCATTGCACAGGGATTCGGTGTTCAGGAATCTATTGTCAAAACATTCACCGGGATATTTGCCAAACGTGAAACCCTAATTCCACAAACAGCAGTGGTGACTTCAATGGCTATAGCCACTTGCAGTGGATCGGGAGCAGCGAATGCGGCCATAACCGGGCAGTACACGATACCATTGATGAAAAAAGCAGGGTTCCCCGCTCTTCACGCCGGTGCTGTGGAAGCTTCAGCTTCACTCGGAGGCCTGCTCATGCCACCTGTCATGGCTATAGCCGGTTTCCTCATGGCCGACTTTATGGGAGTGACTTATTTCGAGGTTATAGCGAGAGGATATGCGCCGGCATTCATTTTTTTTGGTATCATATCCATATCTGTTTACCTCTTTACAGCGCGCTTCGTGCGGGGAAAGGGAAGCAGCAAAAATTTAGCAACGGAATCCATTATCAAAAGATTCTCCAAAATGGATGTGATCAACACATCGATTTTCTTTGGTTTCATTGGCGTTTTGATCTTTTTGATGGGTGTGCTCTGGTATGATGCCTCAACCGCTGCACTTTATATTGCGGTCGGTCTCATTATTACAGGGTCCTTACTGCGCATGTATCTCCACACCGGGACGATTTCAGATAAAATAAAAGAATGGCTTCGGTGTTTGCTTCGGTCCGTAGAGTCATTTGCCGGGGTCACCGCTCCGCTCATCCTCTTGCTCGCCATGCTCGGGGTGATGATAAATCTGTTCGTGGTTAGTGGATGGATGATTAAGCTGATGGGGCTATTGGCGACGGTTGGAGAATACAATGTCGTAGCCCTTATCGCGATTGGATTCCTAATCGGGGTTTTCTTAGGGCTGGGAATACCCCCGTCTGCCTGTTACTTACTCTCAGCAGTGATAGTCATCCCGCCTATGACACGATTCGGGATCAACCCCTGGGTAGCTCATTTCTTCTTGTTTTTCATAGCGGTCATATCCGAATATTCGCCGCCAACCTCACTCGTAGCTGCTGTTGCTTCCCGTATTTCAGGTGCCTCCTTCATGAAGACAATGATGGTAACGCTGCAAATATCTCTTCCTTTTTTCTTCCTAACATTCGCGATTTTCAATTGGGATATTTTGTTGTTGAAGCCTGGTTTATTACAACTGGCTGCCCTGGTTGTGTTAACTATTGGATGTATGACAGCAGCTGTCGGCATTCACGGTAGAATTTTTAAAGGTAAAATCTATGACCTTTCTTCAAGGTTTTTAATCATTCTACTGTCGCTATTTATCTTGTATTATCCTAGAGGTATCCTTTCGGCATTGGCATTGATCCCGGCCGTGGTTATGATCGTCCTCGTGATCTTGAGGACCGAAAAAGCATCGGTATCTTCTTAGGAGGGTAAATATCTCGATCTTTTTATATTGTGCCTGTTTGCGGATGTGCCTGGACGAAGGGCAAAGAGGCTTTTATACACTTTCATAGTTGGAAACTTCAATCAAATTGCAGTCCGGATCCCGAAAATACAT
>Ga0233412_10000242_pt1 | contig 32309 bp, 42 predicted proteins | sample Na_anoxic_4_MG_FD_180667 | JGI IMG/M metagenome (GOLD analysis project Ga0233412, IMG submission 180667) | Seawater microbial communities from Saanich Inlet, British Columbia, Canada - Na_anoxic_4_MG | ecosystem: Environmental > Aquatic > Marine > Inlet | place: Canada: British Columbia... | reverse complement strand
CTCACATCATTGCTTGCTGTATCATATTTAATTTATTATATTATTGTAAACGCTTTATCCACTGTCCACTGCAACGTTCTTAATCTTTGACTGGTTTTTAAATAACTTAATCATAACTCTCTACACCATTCTGCCATTGATTGAGTCTTATTATTGTATGTTATCATTTTATTACTTCTTGAATTATTATTTTGTTGTAATACTGTAGCCCATTTGCAATTATCCTTACAGTAATCTCAGTTATTATCAGTTCTCTCTATTGTTAATCACTCCTTATAGGTTTCTCACATATCTTTATAGAACTGGCTAAATGATTCCCATGCTACTTTTATTCATCTTCATCAGTAGTTCTTATAACTTACATGATTAGGGTTTGTGCATCTTTGTATCATTCACCTGTAAACATAATTTATTTTAGTATTTGATAATCAATGTACGAGCGAAGTACTTTTATAAAACTCTCCCCTTCTAGCACTTGAGCATCAGCAGCTAAATAATTTTCATCTTTTTAGGTCTGCCAAGTCTCATATCCATTTTTTTCAACAATGGCACTGTATAAGTCATTTTTTAATTCTAGTTAATCAATTTTTTAATTGTTTATATATTATTCTTTCTTCTATTACCGTTAGTGGTCAATATTTTGTTTGTACTTCCATATAATGATTTATTTTATATTGTCATTATACTTCTTTAACTCAAACTATCAACCAATAATTATATGTTCCTTTTTTGGCTCTACGCAGATAAATCGCCCACAAGTATCCAAACTGTTGCTGATACTTTTCTTATGTAACAAGCACTATATTGACCTGTAAGCTTAACATTGCTAGAAGCTGAGTTAAGTGTATCAGAAGTGATTGCAACAGTAACCTGCCCTGCTCAGTGTTGTTCTATATTGATTATAGTTCAAACTTCCATAGCTATTGTTCAGTTAGCAGGAATTGTAATTGTAGAAGCTGCTGCATTAGTCATTGTAATTACTTTTCATTCATCTGCTGCTACTATTCAATAGGTAGTTCAAGTTTGTGCGTTGACTTCAAGTCATCATGCAGCCCTTATCGTATCACAAGTTACTACTCCAGTGTCTAAAGTAGAGGTTCAGTTGTCTATATTTCAAAATCAACTAGTAATACTTCAAGAGTCTAGTGCTGATACAGTTACCAAAGATGATAAGGCTGTTACTCATGAAGTTACAAGAGTTCAAGTAGCATCTGGTAAAGTTACTGTTCTATTTCATGTAGGTGTTCAAGTAACAAGAACTACTGTATTAGTATTAGCAACACAATTAAATGTAGCTTGTCATTGTAATGAGTTATTAGTTCAAAGGTGTATACTAGAAGCTCAAGAAAATCTACCAGATGTTGAAGCTAGTTGTCATGCTGAGAAGGTAAGTGCTGCGTCTCATTCTAAGACACCGTCTGCTGTCCATACTCAGACTTGATTATTAACTGGCGTTCAACTTGTAGATACAAGCGTTGCGTCACTAACTGCTGTGTTAAACTCTGCTAGGGTTCAAGTGAGTGTATTGCTAGCTAGGTTAATAGTCTTGTTTGTAAGGGTTTTTGTAGTAGCAGATAGGAGTGTATCCAGTGCTGATAGTAGAACTCTTTTAGAAGAGCCATCTGTCGCATCTAGTATGTAGAAGGAATCTGCAACAACTGGAGTAATTGTAGTTAATGCACTTAATTTGGTATCTGCCATGATAATTTAGGTTATTTTTTAGTAACCTCGCCTTTTGGTTTAATATTTATAGGGTTTTTTTCTTTGAGTTCATTTAACTGCTTTAGTATAGCACTTATTTGGTCAAAGCTGAAATCTGTCTTTGCTGTTCTTAGAATGAGTAGTAAGTCTTTAACTAATCAATCTTGTATAATGTAATCCATACGCCTGGGGTTATGCTTCTAATAAAAGTTTGTCTCAAGTTTCCAATAATAGATAGTCTCAAATCTCAAGCAACAATGCATCAGTTGAAGGTGGTGCTGCTTCGCCTATAGGTCATGACGACATTAGTGTTATTGAAATGTCTATTGCTGTATTTTGTATCATAGTCTTATTATAATGATTTTTATAAAATTAACAATTAAAAGTTATTTGCCTTTTATTATCAATGCGTCATCTAGTATAACTATTTCTTCTCCAGGTATTCATCTAACTTCTCAATCTAGGTACTTAATAGCGTCATAGCCTTGCTCTCTAAGGTATCTAGCTATAACCTTATCAGCTTTAGTGAACCACTCGTTTAATCCCATGTCTTCATCTGCTAATAGTTTCTTAGCTTCTGGTATTTCGTTCTTAAATTTCTCTAGTACGTTGTCTTGTCTATCAGCTGTAAATAGTTTCTTAGGTTTATTCATTCTTAACTTCTGTACATTGCTTCAGAACTCCTCTGCAATCAAAGGGTCTCCTGTTAGAAATAATCCTCAGTCTCAACTTTTAAGATTCCCTTGCTTACTTCAGTGAAAGAAGTCTACTCACTCTAGTTCTGCTCAAGCTTTAGGAAGCAGCCTCTCTCATCTTGCTGCTCTTCATGCCTCTGGTAATTCAAGTAATGATTCTTCAATTATTGAAACCTTAGTGGACTCGTTTACTCATCTGTTCACTGCTGCAGCTACGTCTGTATCTACAAACCTTCATTCTCAACTTTGAATAATCATTACCTCTCACTCTTTTGGTTTTGGCAGTGCTTCAATCTTAGTTTTTAAAAATTTGTTATAGTCCTTCCTGTTTAGACTTTCAAGAGGTGTAGATGCTCAAGATTTACTTGGAGCTTTGCCAGTTTTTATACTTTTAGTGTCGAATATTGCTGTAATCCGTTTTCAATCCTGTAGCCTTGTTCTTCATACATATCAAAGTTCTTCTAGTATTTCTTGTTCTGCAACTGGGTTTTTAGACAAGAACTCTTCTGCTGTATCAAACACTGCTCTCTGTTCTGCCAACTTAGAGATGTCACTAGGCAAAGGTCAATCTACATCAAATACTTTTCAATCCACAGTCACCTTCTTAACATTGGCTGCTCATCATTTGTCTTTAGTCAAAGACTTAGCAAATCCCTGTGCAGCACCTTCTTCTTCAAAGAAATAAAATCATTTTCATAATCATGATTGTCCTCACTGTGTTCAAAGTTTAGCTTCATCAAAGGTATCAAAGACTTTATTAGTTCAATGGTATAAATCCTTAGCTTTACCTGGAGCTTTACCTTTCTTAGCTTGGTTGAATATGTCTGTTAGTTGGTCTTTAGATACTTTTTTTACTTTATCAGTATTAAGTAGTACAATTTCATCAGCTCATACTTTATAAGCATCAAAATCTCTATTTTTTATCTCCTCAACAGTTTTTACTCAATATCTACCCTCCTTATTCTTAACCATTATCTTGACCATTTCTTGAGTGTCATCAAGAATTTTTATATTCTCATCAACTAAATACGGACTTGCTTTTCAATAATCAGAAGCTTCTAGCCTATCTCTTGAAAATGATTTTGTATCTCATTTAACTGTAGCTTTACTCATGGCATCAAGTGATAATTGAGAATGTATATTATTACCATCACCCCTCCAAAGTATTTTTGGATTTCTGTATCATATTCATCTAGGTGAGTATAAATCTTTCACAAACTCTTCAGCACTATCAAACTTCTTAGCTTCTTCTAATAAGGATTTTTGAGCGTTTCCTGCTTCTTTAAAAGACGTTCATCCTTCAGCTCCTTTCAATTTAACTGCTTCAAATATTCTATCAGTTGGTCAGACAAGTCTTGAAGAAGAAGCTTTGCTTATTGTTTGCTGCACCCTGTTTAATTCATCAACATATTTATCAGAGTTTGCACTTACTGCCTTCTGGAACTCTTCTATGGTTTCACTGTTAGCTGCAAGTTCTTCTAGCTCTGCTTTCTGCTGTTTTATTGTTAATGGATTGTCACCTCATAGTTCATGCTTAAATCTCTCAAGGGTTTCAACTGATTCTGTGTCTCCTACTTTTTTTAGTTTATCAATCTTTTTATTTATTGTCTTCACTGCAAATTTAATCTCCTCTGGACTCTTAGCTGCAACTGTAAGTTCAATAGCAAAGTTCTTAATGCTGTTAGCTGTACTTGCTGCTTCCAGGTCTGCTCAAATATTAAATAATTCTACTCATCCAGTTGGGACTACTCATGCAGGTCAAACTGCTCATCCTTCAACATCAACTAATTTAATCACATCTCCGGATTCTAATAACACAGTTTTCTGTCAGTTGTTTCTTGCCAATCCTGCAACAACAGTTTCAACCTTTCACTTCTTTCAGAACTCCAATGCTTTCTCATATTCAACTACATCTCAGACTTTGATTCATGCAGCATCCATTGATTGCTGTACCATGTTTCATTCATCTGACAGTTTAAATACTCATTCACCTCACTCAATACTTGTCTTAAACGTTGTCTCTTCTGGAACTAATCCTTTCTTTACTTTTTCTGCAGCCTCTTCTCATATTTTCTTTAGCACTTCTAGTCATTGCTTCATTCTTTCTACTGGTATTCATATAGTCCTAGCTATCATTCAAATAACTCTTGGGGATGAAGCTAGAAGCCCTGCAATCATCCCAGGTGTCATCATTGATGAGATTGCTCCGTATCAGAATACTCAACCTCAAATAACTCATGCTAATCATCTAGGCATTATTGGATTCATTGCTGCTCAAGCCAGTGCAGGCTTTAATTGTATACCAGACGCTTCTTCTAATAGGTCTAATGCTTCTTTTCTGAATGAGAGGTTGTCTCTAAGGGTTTGATTGAGCCTAGTAATAGCAGTCATCTTTGTACTCTTGTCTCACAGGGCCAGTGTGCGTTCAATGTCTCTTATTACATCCATTGCTTTTTCATAACTCTTAGTCATTTCTGCATATTCTGATATTTCTGCAACTATTTCATTCTTAATACCTCTTCAGATAATACCTCATATTCTATCTGCTTTAGCTGTCTCTGCTGTTCAAAGCCACCTGTCTTGCACTCTTTGTTTTAATACATCCATTCATACTGCTGTGAAGTCGTCCCATGTAAACATGTCATTGAATATTTCTTGAAGTTCTGCTTGGGATGGTTTCTTTGTTATTGTAGATTTAGAGAAGTCTAACTTCCCGTTACCTCCTATTTCTACTCTTGCAGCTTGGAGTTCATTTAATAACTCTTCCTGCACCTTTTCTAAATCAAATATTTTTTTACTGTCTTCTAGTATTTTATAACCTTTTCAATATAGAACTCTCTTCTGCTCCTTCATGATTTCAAATCATTTTTTAGCAAAGTTTAATATTTCTGTGTCTCATAAAGCTCAAGTAAGTGCCTTTCAGAATGTAGTCTTTCATCAAAACTCAAAGGCTGCCCTGATTCATTCAGCTCAAACACCTGTTAGCTTTCATAAACCTTCTGCTGCTACTGCACCTGCACCTTTCAGTGCTAATTTAGTTCATCTAGCTCAAAGTTTAACTGTTTTTGCTGCTATATTAAGAGGGTCAGTTACTTCTGCAACCTTTGTGAAGGCACTCGCAGTCTTGTCTAGTTTATTTAATTTTGATAATTTAGCTGCACCTCTAGATAATTGTGAGAATATAAGTAGAGCGTCTTCAGGATGATTTGTTAGTGTTGTAATTGCTTTGTCTATTGTTCAAAAGTTCTCAACTATAGCTTCATTCAACTGGTCAGCCATTTGCTGTTGTTCTAATGGTTCTAAAGTTTCTCCTGTTGCATATTCTAAAGCAGGTTTTACTATTTTATCCAAGTATCAAGTTCATAGGTCTTTAATCGTATGGTAGGTTTCAATAGGACTTCATAATAGATTGGTAACCTCTCCGACAATTTCTACTATTCATCAAGGGAGGTTTCTTAAGAACTTTCATGCAGTTGGAAGTAACGCTTCTCCTGGTTCTCTCTTGTCTCCGATTGCTTCTTTAATTCATGTTCAAACATGTTCAATCTTCTCTCATACAACATTGAGTATATTCTTGTCGTCTTCCTTTGCTTGTAATAATTTAAGCTCCTCTGCTTTCTTAACCTGTTCAGGAAATAGCTCTGGGAAGAACTCATGGTCTTGCACCTGTGGCATTCAATCAAGGACATCTGTATTGTATAAATCAAATGTTCCTTTCTCATCTCTGAGTTCAGGATACAATCTATCAAACTGGTCAAAAGGCATTCCATCTCTAATGTCTATTGTCGCTTGTCTTCTTATTGCAGGTAAATCTGTCATAGTAAATTAGTTATTTTTTATTCTTGTTCCATTCCCCATCTTCATTTGGTAGCATTTCTATACCTTCACTTTGGTAATGTTTCAGCTTGGGATTCATTGTATTGTCTTTGAGCTGATGGTCACATCTTTATCCATTTATTATTTGTCGCTGTTTCTCTTGCTCTTCTCTTGTCCTCAACTGTTAATTCATCATCTCACTTTCTTGGGAAGTTAGCTACCCCTTTAGATAGATACTCTCATACACTGATAGCTGCTCCTGATTCTTCTCTTAGAGCTGCTTCAACCCATCTGACTTCACTTAGTATTGCTCTTCTTATTCCCTCATCTGATGTTGCCTGGTTTATCAATTGTGCTGTTATTGGGTCGTCTATATTTTTAATCTTTAATCTGAAGTAACTCATAGCGTCTGCAAACTTCTCTGTTGTAGATACGTCTGCTACAAGCTCGTCATACAATTCATTTTCTGATTCCATTGTTGAGTAAGCGTTGAAAGCCTTTCATTGTTCTCCTGTTAATTTAGAGAACGTGTCTTCATACCTTTTATCTGCAAACTTCTCAGCTGCTTCGTCTGACATTCAAGAGTCTATAGCTTTGTCGTAATGTTGACTCCATACTCACGCTCAACTACTTTTAGCTTCAGTTTTAAGTAGCATCTCTGCTTCTCTTCATCTCCTGTTGGTTAATCATGCCATTGCCATTATACATCTTCATCATCCCCAACTTCATCATTGTATCCTGCACTCTTGTTCATTTGCTATGGATTTATCTGCAGCTCAGTTGTATTGCTTCATTAGGTTTCATGCTTTTTCAAAGTCCTTTTCATTTACTGCTTCTATTATTCAACTTCATTCCCATATGTTACTTCATAAGTTCCATTCGAAACTAGCTAGTGCAGCCTTCTGTGATTCGCTAAGAGGCGTTGTCACTAGTCAAAGGTATGTTTGTCTTTCAGATAGCTGTCTCTCAAACTCTCTATCAGCTTCCTCCTTAGTCATGGTGTCTCAAGCTTTAACTTTCACTCCATTAACAGTTGTAAATCAGTATCAGATTGTAGGAGTTCAACTCACTGGGTCTCCAGGTTGTATTGGTTGTCCTGTTAAGTCATCATAAGCATTTTCTCTGAATCATTCTTCTCCGATAATAAAGTCTGCCAGGTTAACACTTGTGCTGCTAGTCCTGCTGCCTCTTTTTTTGTTAAGGTTGGCTGTTTCAGCTTCTGTCTTTTTGGTATCAGCTATTTTCTTAGCTCTGTCTATTTTTGCATCTGAAATCTCCTGTCTTAATACTGCATCTTCTAATTCTGTTTTAGCTGCTGCTCTTAAAGTCCAAGAAGCTACTGTTCATAAGGATAATCATAAAGCTTCATCCCACTGTGCAGCTTGGTCAGCTGATAATACTCACAGTTGGTCATTGCTTATGTTTCAGAAATTGTCCCATGAAGTTTTATTTGCTGTTACTTCTGCTAGGTTTTCTGCTGTTGTGTTTGCTGCAGCAACTTTGTCCCTGGCCATTGTTAGCATGGTTGCATCAACTCATTGTTTTTCTGCTAGTGCTAAGATTTCATCATCTGTTTCTACTCAGCTTAATAAACTGGATGTATCTGCTAATTGTTGTCTTTGTGCTGTTATTAGTTGTAATTTCTGGTTTTGCTCCTGAGTTCGAAGCTCCCTAATGCTCTGTGAGGCTTTTAAAATCTTTTCTGCATCTCACGTACGCTTGGCAGCGTCTAATCGGTCTTGAGCACCTTGCAGACTTAACCTACTAGTTTCTAGTTGGTTATTTAGTATAGATGCAGCTGAATCTAATCTTCAAAGTGCAGAACCCACTAAAGCTCACGCTCAAGTTTGTACTGTTCACCTTGGTTCTGATAATCAACTAGCAATTGCTGCAGCCTTTCTAGCTTTCAATGCTGCTTCTTCACTTTTCTGTGTCTGGATATTCTGCAGAGCCAGTTGAGTCTTTGTTTTATTTTGAAGTCTTAAGTCTTCAGTTCATCAAACTCAAAACTTCTTTTCTCTATCAATATTAGCTTGCTCCCTTGCTTCTTCTTCTAATTCGGTAGCAGTTTGCTGTGCCAATAAATTAGCTTTCTTATTAGCTATCTGCTCGTTTGTGAATCTTTTTCATTTGTCCTTTCTTGCAGTTCTATGCACATTGAATTCTGATTCTGCTATGTCTGTTGCAGACTCCTTTATATTATCTGAGGCCTGTGAGAATCAAGTTCATACAAAACCCTTCTTAAAAGTTCTAGTTTTACTAGCTTTGTCTGCATTAAATAATTGATTTCAAGCTGATGAAAGTAAAGTTGTCCCTGCTTCAGTTGTAACTCACGTCGCTCCTTTCTTAACAAGATTGGCTGCTTGTGTTCTTCTTTTTTCAGCGTTTGCTTTTGCCTTGGCTTGTTGTGCCTTTCTAGCAGCTTCTGCTTTTCTCTTAGCTTCTAATGCCTTAGCTTTTTTTAAAGCATCACGTTTCTTGTTGAAGGCTGATAAATTTTTGTCTATAGGCATAATAATTATGTTAGCTTAGGTTTTGGGTTTTAATATTCTGTCATTTACTAATAGTTTCTAATTGTATATATGTAAATTTATGACTTTTCTGGTCGGTTGATTCTATTCTTACAATAATTCTTTGTAGTTCATCTATTGAAACATTTTCAAACATTCTCATTTCTTGGTTGTCTCAACTTGCAGGCATTGTAACAGTCAAAGTTTTCTTATCTACTGTCTTGGTCATGTCTTTTTCATATATATCAATATCTACTGTTATGCTTCATCCATTAGAAGTGAATCACTTTAATAATACTGATGTTAATTCAAATAAATTATTCACTCAGCTCAGATTCATTTCTTGTTCAAAGTTTGCTGTTATGTCACTTCAGTTGTCGTCTGTTCAACTAAATAATTGATAAACACTTCAGTCATTGTCTCCTCAATATACTTTTAATCAGTCTAGCATTAAGACTGTGTTTTCTCATAGGTTATATTTTCAAGTTGCCCAACCTGCAATTGCTTCACCTTGTTCATTTATAACTTCTATCTGGCTTCTCCATATAACTGTGTCATTCACTCAGTCTCAGTCTGTATCAACTGTTGCAAGTAACATATCTTTGTTATTGTCATACATTAAATCAGCATTTGAAGCATCAACTGTATCCCAAAATTCTTGTCATAATATTCTAATAACATTTTTTTCTCTTCATGGTTCTTGTACATGCCATATTCAAGTTTTATTTATAATAAAAACTCACTCTGGTGTATCAATACCTCTGAAGCCTCAGTTTCATTTAACATCAAAGTTGACTCTGGTTACTTGTTCAAGTGCTTCATTTATCTGTAAATCAAATCAATAGTATCCGTTTTCATGGATTGGCATTATTACATTTCATAGATTAGGGTTGTCTACTGATACTATATCTTTAAGTGTTCATAAGTGAGATGCATAAGTACTTTTAGAAGCTGTTGCTAATAAATTAGATGAAGTGCTTGAAAATATTGTAAATGGCACCCACGCTTTTCTTTGTTCTCAACTTTGAGTGTCTTGGTTACTCCATAGAGTTTTAGATACTTCGTCATCAACATCTCATAAAAATAATCTATCTTTTACAACTCTTATTATCTTAGGTGATGGAGCATCTGGTACTGCAACAATCTCTAGTGCTGCTGTAACAGCTTTTAATGATAAATTGTCATACCTGGCCTCTCATGTGCCTGTTCATGTAACATTAAACTTAAATGATGTTGAAGAAGCTGTGAATTTAATTTGTTTACTATTAGGTAGAAGGGTAGTATCTGGGTTTGTTATTCATACAATCTGATTCTCAGTAGTAGAAAATGATGATGAATCAAAATCATGGTCAAATATGTATTGTTCTCATGGAGTTGTTACCACTGTTTGTGCTGCTGCTCATGGTAAGGAGCTAATAATAAGCTTTCATGCTCATGTGTCTATTGAAGCTCATCATGTTAGTGTCCATCAAGTTCATACTGTAAAATCTCAATTAGTTAATAACTCACTTCATAAGATTGGCTGTATTCTATATAGTTCATCAACTCAATTACACACAAAGCAGAAATCTCAATAAACTGCTCATGTAAACTTATCATCAGTAGTAAAGTCTGTTTTAAGTTCTACCTTAGTATCTGTTGATATAGTGTACATTCAAACTGTAGTTCATTGTGCATAGATATAAATGTCATCATTATACTTCTCTAGCATAGTAACTGGCACTCACCCTCAAGTATCAAATAATTCTATTCTTCATTTAGCTTTCTCTAATTCTCATGGTCTTGGAATAAAATAATTATCCATTGTAGTTACAAAGGAGTTGTCTAATAGCTCGGGAGCTGTTAATAGATTTACTCAACTTGTTCATCAAGTAGAAGTAATTGTGTTCTTAGGTATTGCCTTTCAAGAGTTTCTTAATCGTGTATATGCCATTAGTAAGCGTAGCTAGTATCTAAAAATGCACTTTGATATGATTCACTTCTGAAGTTGTCTAGTAGGTCGTCTAAGGCTCTTATAACTTTTTCATCAGCCAATGCTTGTTCTGGTCTTTCTCTAAATGCTTGGTATATTGCATCTATTACATACACTGAATATTCTTCATATTCTTCAAATAGAACTGAATCAGCTGCTAGTGTAGCAAGTTTTGTATGTGTTGGAATGTATCTTAGGATTCTTGGTGTATGTAAAACTCAAACAACATCAGCTGTTCAAGTGTCTGTATCTGTAATCTCTTCGTTGTCTTGGAATGTTCAAGTAATACCTGTTAATTGCATGTATCAAGTTGTTCAATCGTCTCTTAGGGTTGTTATGGTTCAAGTAGCTCAAGATGTTCATCAAGTTACTACTAATCCCTTTGTAAATGTTCAACTCTCGTTGTCGTATTCTAGGTAATCTCCTGTTAGGTCTGAAGCAGGCTGTGGTGTTAAAGAGATTGTACTTCTTCATTGAATATAAAATCATTCTTGCTTACTTCCCTTTTGTCTTCTTGGTATTCATTTATTGCTCGCTTTAATATTTCAATCAACATGATAAAGTCCTGCTCAATCAGCGTCTATGGTTCAGAACGTAGCAACTAAGGAGTAATCTGGTGTTCAAGCTACAACTTGGATGTATTGTTCAGCTAGATACCTCTCTGGGTCTTCTTTTTTTAGTACATCGTAACTTCTTCTATCAATGTAGTTTACCCACCTTAAAAAATTAGCGTCAGTAACGTCTGCTCTTACATCATCAGTGTAAGCCTTCCAAGCATCATGGATATTCGTTCATGTTAAAAGTGTATTTGCCATATTTTAAGTTGTTAAACATTTTTCTATACTCCACTTGTATGCATTAAGTCTTTGTGAAAGAGTGCTTCTTTTTATTCATAGATATTCAGCCCATTCATTTACACATTTTGTCATTCCATTCCAAGTAAGCATTCTATTGGTTTTTGCATTTCTATTTTGCTCTTTTATAGTAGACCATTTACAATTTGATTTAGAATAGTCTCACTGGCTATTTATTCTATCAATGGTTGTATTCTTCTTTCAGTGCTTTTCTAAATGTAATACATATGATTCGCCCATTTCTTTATAAAATCAATTAAAGGTGTGCCATTGAATACATACTTTTACTCATTCATAACATTTATTTTTTCATTTAGGATTTTTACACCTTTGTATCATGTTATGCCAAATAGAATAAATTCTTGTTCTGCTCATGCCGTGCTTTAAAGCATTTCTTGATGTCATTTAGTATATTCAGATTAAATTAGTTCAAGTTGTTCCTGTACTGTAAACTCTTTTTGCTTGGATTGGCAATATACTTCATGCGACCACTCAATTAAAAGTAACGGTTCAAGAAATTACACAATCTACTTTTATGTTTCAATCCCCTCAACAATAAATTGCTCTGACTTTAGTTCACAAGTCATTAGAATCGTCTGGCGTGATGTCAAAACATGTAGCTCAAGGCTCTATGTTGGTTCTAACTTCTCAAGTGTTTGGTATGCTCATATAGGTTTGGTTAATATATATACCTCGCCTATTTGGTAATTGCTATTATTATACTTCTTTTTTATATTTTATCAATATAATCATTCTGCTATCCTTCTGCTTGCTTCCCATTTTCTTCAGATTCTGATATTCTTCATTAGTGTTCTCATAAATCAAGCTCCTTTTCATTCTTCTTTTCTTACTTTATTGAGCCTTTTCCAATTACTTGGTGTAAATTCGTAGTTTTGATACATTAGCAATATTCAGTTACTGTAATTCATCAATAAGCTGTTCATCAGTTTCAATCTATATTAGCAACTGCAAGAACTAGCTCATCACTTGTTCAGTCTATATTACTTCAAATGGTAAGGAAGCTATCTACTGCTCAACTTGCAGCTATTTTGATTTGATTAGATGAGCTTCAATATCATCAAGCTATTTTAAACCCTCAAGTCAATGTATTTGCATTTGTTCTACTTGTATCTATTTGCAAAGATGAATTAGTTACATCTGACCAACTTGCGTTGTCTGTTCCTGCAATTGTTGGATTTAAAAATAGTACCCATTCAAAATTGTCATTACTTGTAAGATGTACCGATAAATCTTGTGGTCATATTCTAGTACATTTACCATTAGATTTAAGCCTTAGTGATATTAAAGGTGTATATAAATCTTGATTGGCTAAAGTGATTGAAGTTCAATTTCTTGAGTGATAACTTGTTAATGCTGTTTCGTCTTGTCATCATTCTGAAATAATAGAAGAACAAATAGTATCAAAGCTATCTGCTGGTCAAGTTCAATCGTTTTCTATCTCGTATCTTATAGGAGCATTAGGATTACTCATATAAACCTCATCTAAGTTATTAGCGTGATTAAAGTAATGACAATAACATATACATCAATCAACAACCCATCATACTCTTACTCTTCATACTCATAACCATTCAAAATCTATTATTAGGATTTGAGTTTTACTAAAATCTAGTGTTATTCAGCTTCTTCAAGTTCAGTCCATTTTATCATAATTCCAATCTGCTTGAGCTATATCATTATCAACTGCACTTCAAGTATTATAAGTTCTTATTCATACGTTTGCTGTTCAGTCTTCATGCTTATGATATATTCCCCAGTTGTCCCAGTACATTCAAGCCTGCTTTCTAATTCAGCTTACACTTAAGCTATTAGCAAATGTTTCAAATATAAGCTGTGATTTTCAAGGTTGGTAGTTTGACCATTGCTTTGATTGTCTTACTCTTACTCATGCTGTATTAGCTGCTACTGATATTCTTGTACTTGCCTTATTAGACTGATAAGTTGAAGAAGTTCAGCTTCATGATGTTTCTGCATCATCAAAGAATAATGGTAATCAATCTCTAGTCTGTTTAAAGTCTAGTAAGGTTTTTGGATTTGATACTCTTAGTCTTCAAAATCAATCATGACTAGCATGGTCTGCATCAAAGTCAACAATCACATGTCAGTCGCTATTTAAAACTTGGTCTGTTGTTCAATCTGTTAATCTTGTGAATTGAGTTTTATCAGTCTGATTAGTTTCAATGCTTGCTAATCAAGCAATAGTATCATCTTGTTTTGCCTCAGTCGCTAATCCTTGTTGTTGTAAAATTGCATTTACTGTTCAAATAGAATAAGCATCATTTCAGTTATCTCAATTTGTGTATCAAGGTCTGATAGAAATTGCTGCACTCGTTCAAGTATTTATTAGCTTTATGTTTTTTACTATGTCACCTCTTAACACAACCTTGTCTCAAGCTTTCTGAAGAACTCACACTGCTGCTGTTGGGATGTTAGAGTCTAGCCATCTTACTTCAGATGATTCAATGTGTAAATCACATGCGTCTATTCAATCTGGGAATGTATAAGCTCCTCAAATTGCTGTTGTGATTAACTGCTCAAGAGTTTGTGCAGTTCAAGTGACTGTTAGGTTGTAACCTGCGTTGTCTGTAATCTGTTGAGGTATCATAGTATATTTACTTATCCTCACCCTCTAGAGTCTTATATGGCAATAGAGAGTTAAGGGAAGGAAACATTTTATTGTTATTACTTCAATGTATTTATTAGTCTTGTCCAGAGAGCATAACAATTATGTTAGTCGCCTCTTTGTTTAAGTCTACGGTGCAGAAGATACTATTGTCCAAGCAGGAACTGCAGGACTTCAAGTATTTCTATAAAATGCATCTGTTCAAGCTGCTACATCTGTGTCGATATAGATACAACCCTTTTGATAAGCAGAAGCTTCATCAAGTACAGTTGTTGCTACTGTTCATACACAGAATAGTGCTAGGTTAGACTTGTCTCTTAGTAGGATTTCTACTCAAGAGTCTCAATTTTGATGTGTTATTGACATTGGTTTGTGTTGTTAGAAAATAATTATTTCGCCTTGGTAACTTTAGGCTGTGCCTTAGTTTTCTGGTTGGCTTTAAGTGTAGCATTTTCTTTCTCAAGCTCATTAACTCTATTTGTGAGTTCTACAACTTCTTTCGCCACTTCGTTGTATTCGTCTCATAGAATCATTGCTCAATCAGTCTTTGCCATTCTTTTAGCCTTGTAAAGATTTACATCAACTATCTTTCAGAAACGATTCTGAACTTGTACGATAGTTTGTTTGTCATCTTTTATTACTTTCGTTAGGAAAGCGTCTTTTTCTTTCTTGTTCATAGCCTGTTTAGTTAGTTGTTAAAATTAAGCGTTTGCGATTTGCAGGTCAGCTAGTGACTGTGCATCTCTGTTAAATGTCTTAACTCAAGATTTAGACTGTGCTTTGATTAAAGTTGTAAAACTTTCTCTGTATTGAGAAGGAGTTATTTCAACCTTAGGTCTGATGTTAGCTGCAAAGTTAATCGGCTTTCATGCTCAACCTAGTCCATGTCTAATAGAAGAAGCTGTTACTGTGTTATTTGAAATGTAGATAGTAAAATCTGAAACTTCTCAAATCATTCACTTAGTAATAGTTCTGTCTCAAAGTGCTGTAGCTCTTGTGAACTCAGTTGACCTTAATAATAGAGCTTTTTCTTCTGGTGAAAGAAGACAGAATCTGTCTCTTGTTGAAACGTTAGCTTCATCAAGCTCTTGTCAAAGACCAACTATGAATTGGTAGATATTAGAGTTAGATAGAACTGCTGCACTTCAAGCTGTACTTCATACGTTAGCTGCATCAATAGTGATGTTAGCATTACCGTATTCAGATAGGATGTCTATATCCCAAGCGTCTGCAAATGATTCTGCTGCATCTTGAATTACTCTGTTCTGTGGATTTACTCTAAGTTGTTTAAAGTCTTCGTTTGAAATCTCAACTGCGAAGGCTTTTCTTTGGTCTAGTGTAAATGCTTCATTAGTTTCAGTTAATTGAGATACTGTTACATCTGAATAAGATGTAGCTAAATCTCAAACTGAAATCTTGTCTAAGTATGGGAAGTTGACTGTGTCATTACCGTCAAATTCTCATTCAAACCTAGTTGTTGCGATGTTCATTCAAACAAAGTTTTCTCTAAGTTCTTCTTGTAGGACTGCTGCCCATGCTTCTCACATTCATGCTGTGAGGCTGTTGTTTACTGCCATGTTAATGTATTGTTATTTAAATAAAAGTTCGCCATGTCGTTCTGTTGAATCCTTTATATAAGCTGTCTTTTGTTTAGGAGGCATTGCATCGTATTCAGCTAGAGTAATGGTGTTCATTCTTCTGACTGGAGCATAGGCATTTCACTTTTTAGGTAATGCTGATTGTCATCTTTGGTAGGCATTCGTTTCTGCTGCATCTATTGCTTCTTTGTTTGTAAATCAACATAGTTTCGCTGCGTCCTCTAATGCTTTGTCCTTAGGTTTTCAATAAGACATCTCCGTTTTCATAACTGCTGCGAGTTCACTCTGTTGTGCTTTGTTTAAGTTGTTGTCCTTAACAATCTGTGGCAGCAACTCTGTGAATCTTGTCTTCGCTGTGCTATGTGTTTCCTGCTTCTTACGCTTCTGATACCAAGCTTCAAACTTGTCCTCCTCTGAGTAACCTCATCCGTACTGCTCGTTAATAGCATTTTGTACCCACTGAGGTTCCTTGGATAGCTTATCCGGTTCAATCGCTCAATCATCTAATACTCTTTCAAGTGCTTTATTGATTGTAGCCTTTTTTACTCTGTCCCTGTCTTCATCTGGTGAAGGTGTAGTTTCAGTTCTGGAGTTTTCTGAGAATAGACTCTCGTCTACTTCGCCTTGTGAATCAGTCTCATTGCCTCTGTCATCATCTGGTGCGTTGGCATTGTCCTGTTGCTCATCAAGCTCATTAACATCAGTGTCCATTCCTGGCTCATTGTTTGTCGTTGTCATAGATTTGCGTTAAATATTAAAATCTGAAAGTGCAAAACTTCCATTAGAGGCAATGAGAAACGCAGGCGAGGGTCATTTCTCATTGCTTCTGATGAAAGCTTTTATTATTCATCCGATGTTGTTAAGTTTCTAATATGGTTTAATCCTTCGTTCCTTTTTCTTATTTATTGGTTCATCCTCCTTTTCTAATTTATGCCTCATTTCTCCGTAGCATCATTCTATAAATTTGTTCTGGTACTTCATTACTTTCCTGGCAAACTCTGCGTCCTCTCCATTCCTTGCATGGTCTACTATAAACCTATGTAATTCTATTTCTACTACCTCCTCAAGCAGCTCTCTGTGCTTTTGCCACATCTTTGCTAGCTCTATTGCTCGCATCTCGCTTCACAGCGTTTCTTTGTACGTCTCTTCCTGATTATACTTTGCCTTTATTAGTCTACTTATAAATTTAATCATCTAGTATAACCATTACATCTTCAGCATCTATTATCCAAAACTTCGTGCGATTCTTGTCGGTGTAACTTACAGCCTGGAACTGTTTATATAAAACATTCGTTCCCACTGGCAGCTCTTTGTTTCAAGATGCTGCAATTACTCATTCATTTGGTTTATGTTGTGTATTTGGTATATATATTCAGCTAGCTGACGTTTGGTCAGTTGGCTCTTCTATTACTACTCTGTCTCAATAAGTTTTCATACGCCTGGTGGTTAGTTGTTATTTTTTCTTTGCCTTTTTTGCCTTCTTTATTTTTACACCTATTCATCTACTAAGTTTGTGAAGTGCTTTTCATGCCTTAGCTTTAAATGTTTTCTTTTTATCTATTACCTTTCTTATTTTCTTTGCTCATTTTTTCATAGTAGATACAAAACTTTTTTTAGCGTCTTTAGCAAGCTTTTTAACTCAACTTTTAACTGCTTTTCATATTCTTCTGTCTAGTGCTTTTCATTTAGGGAACACTTCTTTTTTTACTGGCATATTTATTTGGTTATTGAAATAATACTTCATCTTCTTGTCCCTCAAACAATGGTGGTGCTCCTGGTTCAACTGCTGCTCCTGGAGCTTCTGGAGCTTCTGGTGCAGGTGCTGCCTTTTTCTTTTTCAGGTTTACTCAGTTTAATCTATGTTTCTGTACAAGTAAATCAATAGCTTGTTCTGAATCTCCAATTGCTGATAGGTCATTCACTGCTGATTGTAAGAAGAATCTATCAAGCGTTCAACTGTTCACCCTTCATGTTCTTATATTAGGGATGGTTTGGTATCAACCTCTTGTATCTGCATAATTTAAATTCTCTGCTAGCATTCATAAAGTAAATACTCCTTTCTCTCTGTCTTCTGGTTGAGCTTCTTCTAGCTCATCATCTGGTATTAAATTGAAAGGTAAAGGTGTCTCATCGTCTTCTTTGATGTTCTTCTTAATATAATCCATTGCAATTTTATATACAAATTCATATGTGCTTCCATTTACTTCGTGGAACTGGTCAATCACCTCGTTGCTGTTTTCTTCTTCAAGTAGGACTGTTCTAAATGGTTTATTGGGGTCAGTTACTATTCTATCTAGGTTGTATCCGTACCTTTGTAGTTTTATATTCAAGAAATTAAAAATCTCATTCATCTCTCAAGACAATGGTTGTGATTGCATTGTATCCATGTTTCAAGTTCAGCTTTGCTTTTCTCATTCTCCAAATGCGTTTATAACAACTCACTTCATTCCCTTGGATTGTGCAAGCTGTGCGTCTTTCAACCTCTTAAGGAATCCAGGTGCTTGTTGCTTTGGAAGATTAAGAACTCTAATAGGGTCAATGTTATCCATAACATAATTGATGGCCTTGTTTCAGAACTGTCTGAATAGAATTGTAAGTCTGTAAATCACGTGTCCGATTCATGCGTTCAACATTCCTTCTTGCGTTGGATACGTACTCCACTGCAATAATGGGATGTAGTTCTCTCTGTCGTCTCATGTATTTAAAAAGAAAGGATAGTCGTCACCCTTTAATTCTTGTAATATTGTAGCTCACTTTCAAGCCATGATTGTAAAGTTTGGACTTTCAGATATGTCATAGTAGTATCCAATCTCAACCATTCTTTCTCTTGCCAGGTCGTCTTGCTCGTAGTCTTTATCTGATAAAGCTTCAAACCTCTGTGAGTCATTTGTATCTGGGAGCTTCCCTTTACTTCATTTTTTTTCTAATTCTGGGAATTGTAGGATTGCTTCATCCCATGTATATTCAAAAGTAACCACTGCTCTGATTGTCTTTCAGTTTCAGTAGTTGGCTCTTAGACTTGTAGCACTTGCATCAAAATAAACATTAGCAGAGCTGACTGGCATAAATTCTGGCAGACCTTTTTTATCCTGTCATACCATTGCAAAGAAGTCTCAATAAATTAACTGCTTTTTAAATCAACCAAAGTTGTCTCTTAGCATTTGTACATATCAACCCTGCTTTAGTACCCATGCAACTCACTGGCTGTCTACCTGTCGCATTCGTTCTTCTATGGTTGTGTTCATTAGTTGAACGTCTATTTGCTTCATTCTAGTTACAAAACCTTCTACAACTTGGAACAGGACCTCTCCTGCTGTTCTCATTGTTCCCTCTGGTTGTTCTACATCAAATGTTTCATCATATAAATCTGCTATGTCATCAAGTTCATCAAGTTCTGTGTCGTTGATTGATTTTGAGTCTGTGACAATCTTCATCGCAGTCCTAACTACTAAGGAGCTCCTGTCGTCTTGGAACTTGACTGGGATTTCCTTAAATAATGTTTTATCTTGTGTACTCATAAGAGAAAAAGGTTATTATTCTCGCTTATTCGTATTATACTTCTATTTTATTTTTTTTCAAGGTTCATTATTTAATGCACTGTTAATCACAATCTTCTTTAAATCCATGGTCTTGTAGTGACTAGCATAAACACTCCCCATTAAATGTATTTTGTATCCACACTGCATTGCTCGTTTGCTAAAAGAATAATCCTCTCATATTCTTTTTATTCCATCAGCTTCGTACTCAAAGTTACAAAGACATCAGAACCTGTTAATAACTGCTTCAATAACTTTTCTTTTTATTTTACAAAATCAGAAACCTATTCTTGATACCTCTGTCGGAGTTTTACTCTTCAGGACTTTGGCAAAGTTTAAGTCTTTCTCAAATCAAGCGAATGCTACCTTCTCAGCGTTTCTATCTAGGATGACATTTGCTACTCAGCTTACAACATCCAGGTCGCTGTTTACTAGCTCCATGTAATTAGGAGGAGGTGCTATATCTGAATCTAAAAATATTAACTCATCGTAGCCTTGCTCCAACATCGTATGTGCTATCAAGTTCCTGTTTCAACTGATGTCGTGTGCTTGCATCATCATCAAGTGACAATCTATCTGCCTGGCAATGTTAAAGAGCCACATTGCTGTTCTGTAGTGTATGTCTTGGTAGACTGGTATTCCTATTAGTATTTTTTTGCTCATAGTTCTTCTCCGATTAGTTTATATAATTCTCTTATTTCTTTTTCAAACTCTTCTAATGTCAAAGTGTGTCATTCTAATCTATCAATTATTTTTTCTATTTTTCTCATATATCCATATTTATTCTTACTAAATCAATCCAATACCTTCTTCACTTCCTGTCTGAAATTCTTATTATTCTTCATTCATTCACCCACCTCTCACATGTTGCTCTGGTGATTCATCTACATCTTTGTAATTCTAGTTTGCTACAATACAGCATAAAAGCTCGATTAGTTTACCTGTATTCTACATTTTATAAAACCGTTAGTCAATGTAATTTACTGCAAGGTTCTTTATGATAAATATCAAGCGTACTCCATGTCCATGTTCAATTCAAACTCAGCATCAATCTTCTCCACGTGCTTCAGTTCAAAGAACATTCTAAACATGATACAGTCAGCGAAGTCAGGACTTCTTCCAATGGCCATTTTCACATCCTCCTTGCTTACAATCTTCTTCTTATTGTCTTTGTCTATGTCAATCTCTGCTACTACATCAAGCTCTTCTATTATTTCCTGCTTGTATTGCTCTAGCTTCTCCAGGTTGATTGTATTGTTGTTTACAAAGTCACGCAGCTTAAAGTAACACTGTGTCTTCAGGTTCATAAAGTTATTCTTTAACCCATGTTGGTTCTTTTGCACCTCTGTCCTGGTATCAATAGCTGTTGAGCCATTAACAAATCCTTTACACTTCAGGGAGTCCACTAGACCTCATCCTACTCAGTCCTCATCTACGATTACGTTACTTCTTCAGATGTGGTGCTTCTGTGTCATTAGAATAATTTGGTTCTCTAGTTCCTGGATGGTGCAGTTGTCAAATACCTTAAAATCAATTACTTCAAATCAGTTCCAGACTAAGATAATAGCTTTGTCCCTTCAGAACCTAGCCACATCGCAGCTGATATATTTAATCCCATTTTGTATTGGGTTGGTAAACATGTCTACAAGCTTGTCGTATTCATAAAGCTTTCCTGGAGTGTCGTCATAGTCGAAGTTACCTTTTAGCAGTCTTTCAACCGTTACCTTATCTGCTGTCTTCAACTGGTCTATGTAGTCCTGGGAAATATATGGGTTGTCAGTTACCAGGCTAGGAACGAATGCCCTTCGCTTGTCCAGGGTTCATTTGACATACGGAGTATAGAACTCTGTCTTTATCCATCAAAGACTAGGGTTACATGTTCTAAGGCTCTTTGGTATTGTCTTCCATCCTTTTCCCTCCAGGACACTGTATCTACCTTTCAGGACGTTGATAGCTTGGAAGTTGACCTCCTGGGCTTCATCTATAAAATCACCTGTTAGTCAGTAACTTCAAAGTCTGTCGTACAATGGGTCTGATGGCTGATGGCTTAAATCCACTAGGAATATTCTGCTTCAGTTAACAAAGGTGATTGTTGATTCCTGGGAGTTGTAGTTGTATGCCTTCTTGTCTATGCCAAAGTCTGTTAGGACTTCAAACATCGTAAGCAGCGTTGTTGCTCTAAGTCTTTTAAGTTCATACCTTCCAATCATCCATTGGCTTCCTGGTTTACTAAAGCATTCTATCAGTATCCAGGCACATCAGAAATAGGACTTACCTCATCTTGCTCAACCTCAGTACAAGACTTCATTGGTTGTATTATCAGTCAGTAATTTGTAGGCTGTCAGCTGACGTGCTGTTGGCTTGAAGTTTACCTGCATTAGCTAGTATGTTAATTGTTGATGGTATCAATGCTTGACCTTCTGCTCCTGTTACTTCGCTTCGTTCATTGAATTCCTTGTTCCTCTTGTTCTTCATATATTTCATAGCGAACTCTGGGTTGTTCTTTAGTCACTTAATGATGGCGTGTCTAGCTGCTAATACTGGCTTTTCTCTTAGTCTCTTGAATTTCTCAAGTAGTGCAGGGTTTTCATCAATCCAGTTGTAGTAGGTTTGATGCGATATGTCTGCATAGAAGCAAGCTTCACCGATGCTTCCATCTATAGCAAATACCTCTTCTAGCTTTTTGATAGTTTCAGGTGTGAATTTCTGCTTTTTTTGACCTTTACCCATTTAGCTTTTTAGTTAATTTATTCCATATACTTTGGAGATAATATTTCTCATCATTTAAACATGAGAGTTTTGACTCATACTCTACTTGTGCTTCTCTAGTTTTTAAATGTCTTTGATTCTCGTTGTAGTCTTTTGAGTAATTTATATCCTCTATTCTCCTTTCAATATCTGCTATTATTTCTTTGCTCATAGCTTTTTAGTTATTTCTTTTTCATGCACTGTTAGTAACTTTGTAATCTTTCTTAGTATTATTTCCTTCTGTGGTACTGGTACGTTAAGGAGTAGAAAGTCCTTCATCTCCTTGATTGCTGATTCAACTGTTATTTTTGGTAGTGTCATATTTGTTTTGGTAAAGTTTTATTGCTTCTTTGAGTAGTTTAATCTGTTCCTTATTTTCTTTTATGCTGTCTTTTTTATATTGGATTATTTGTTCTACTCATTCTGGTTGTAATGGTTCTCAACTTCAGAACATTGATATTCATCTCTTGCAGACGTAGAGGTTTATGAATTGGTCTGTCATACACTGATGCCTCTGTTCAAAGTTATTTTCCATTGAAGATTCTTCTTATAACGTAGCTTCTTATGATACTGGCTACTGTGAATATTAAACTGATGTAGGTGTATTCGTATAATTCCATCTTAGGTAATAGTATTATACTTAATCATAAAGAAATTACAAATCAAGCTGTTGTGTTTGTTATGGCTTCTATTATAGAACTTCTTTTAGATTGCATTATAATTCTTTTTTAATATTTTATGTATTAATTGTAGAGCAACTGGTATTCACTGTCTTATATATCAATTTTGGCATGTATCGTCTATATTTTTTAACACTTCTCATAGTTTATATATTTCCTTATCTTCTGCCTCTGCTATTTTTCTTACTCCAAGTTTTTCTAAGTAATTTTGCTCTTCTGTATCAATAGGCTCAAAACTACAAGCACATCTATTATATCTTCACATAACAATCTCATAAGGAAACTTACAATTATGACATACACTGCAGTCACAGTCCATAGTCGCCCCTTTATATGTAGTATTAAGTCAACATATATTACACTCATCTTCTGCAGGTGTAACCATTATGCTTATCTGTTTTGCAATGTAGTCCTCAAAAGCTCTCTCGTACTCTCAATGCTCATTAGGTCATATTGGATACACTGTTTGCTTGAAGTCTTCAAATATTACTCTTGCCGTGTCGTAGTCTTTTCATGTGTGCATATTATTATTTATTTATGTTAAAAAAATGTTGAGCAAACTTCTGAGAACATAAAGACCTAAATTCCATATCACTTCACACATCATCAAATCAATCAAACTCTCTTATATATTTCTTAGCTGACTTGTGTAAGTAAACCATGTTAGGCTTATCTCTTCATGGTCTTATATATAGCTCTGGTATCTTATTTGGCACTTCTTCAAATGTTTTATATATTTTTTTAGGCTTATTAAAATTTCACCACAAAGCAGTCTTCTTAGTCCAAGGGCTTCAGAACTCCCAAGGTTGATATACATAATCAGGATTTCAAAGATGCTTCTTTAGTAGTCAAGTGGCAGGGTTTTCAATTACCCAGAACTTAGGGTTACATTCTGATATTATTCTTTGGCACTCTATAACAAGCCTCATTCATTCTTCTTCATCTCTGGGTATTTTTGCAGAAGTTCTTACAGATGAGAAATTAGTACAAGGGGGGTTACAAATTATTCAGTAAACATTTTCTGGTGGGTGATAATTTTCTACTCATATATCACTTCATACAAGTATTACTGTATATCAAGCTTCTTTATATTTTTGAGTATCTGAGCCAGTATCTGCACAAAGGTGTAGTATTATTTTATCTTCCATTATTTAATAAGTTCTTTAATAAGTGTAAGTGCTTCTACTAACTCTATATCTCTACTGTCTATCAATTTTGAGTTACTTCTAGCTGTATCTATAAAGCTTTTTAGTGTAGCTATTCTTACATCTAGCTGTGCAAGGTTATTTTGTCTTGCGTGTGCCTTAACTAGAGCGTGTCTTTCCATTTGCTCAAAGCATTCTTTCTCAGCCTTTGGAGTCATACAGTTTCACATATTTATATGGATTTTATTATTACCTCCTCATCTTCACATTCAGCTCTAAACTCTTGTAGTGTAAATACTTTTCAGTCTTCTCTTCTTATTGTTTCTTGATTTATCCAAGTATACATATCTTTAGTTTTATATTGTGACTTATGCTCCCTCATATATTTGTGTTAAATCTATTTCCCTATTCAAACACTTAATGTCTTTCTTTCATTTAGTATATTTATGGTACCTTTTAATAACTACTTGGATATACACTGGGTCTAGTTCCATTCAATAACAGACTCTTCATAATTTCTCTGCTGCGATTAGTGTGCTTCAGCTTCATAGGAATGTATCCAGGACGATGTCCTTTTGCTTGGAGTTGTTTCCAATAAGGTATTGTATAATCTCTACTGGTTTCATTGTTGGATGGTCTGGGTTCTTGTTTGGCTTTGCGAATTCCATTACTGTTGTTTGCTTCCTGTCGTTTGTCCAGGTGTGACTTGCTCATGCTTTCCATCAGTATAGGCAAGGTTCATGCTTCCAATGGTAGTCCTGTCTTCCCATTACTAGACTTGCCTTATTCCAGATGAGGCATTGCCTGATTTGCCATTCGTTGTCCTGGCACGCTCCTCTAAAATTAAATCATTCAGAGTCTGCATGCCAAATATAAAAAGCTGCTCATGGTTTCATTACTGCATCGCAAGACGAGAAAGCATCCACTAGGAATTGTCTAAACTGGTCGTTGCTCATGCTATCATTTTGGATTGTGAGTGAGTCTTTGGTTTTTCATACATAATCCACATTGTAGGGAGGGTCTGTTACCAGGATGTCTACTTTCAATCAATCCATCAATTTCTCTGTCTCTTCAATCTTTGTACTGTCCCCACATAGAATTCTGTGTTCTCATAGCTGATAGATGTCTCAAAGTTCAACTACAAGCTTTCATGCTTCTGGTACGTCGTCTTCAATCTCCTCTTGCTCTGGGTCTAGTGACAAGGGTTCATATTCATAAAGCTCATTCAGTTCAGGGTCATCCAGTTCATCAAGTTCAAACTCAATTGCTGTGATGTCGTCTTCTGCAAGAGCTGCAATTTTATTATGCATCAGTCTTAGCTTCCTTTCATTGTTGGGACTGATGACTTTCACTTCTACTTCATCGTAGCCTCAATTTCTAATAGCTTCGAGTCTTCCATGACCTGCTATGATTACCATTTCCTTGTTCACGAGTATTTCATCTAGGTAACCTTCCTGGACTATGGAATCAGCTAATAATCAAAGTTGCTTTGCTCAGTGCTTCTTGTTGTTAAATTCATATTCCTTGAGTACATCCACGTTAACAATCTTCCTGTCGCCTTCAAACTTAAGTATCTTCGCCATAGATTTTATTGGTTATGTTTCCATTGTAATGTTTTTTTACTCTAAATCAAGCTCTTTAAAAATCATAACGAAGTCTTGGAAGTTCATCAGTATTAAATCTGAGTGTCATCCATCCCCTCCAGGTAAGAACCTTAATCCGTTATTGTCATACAGTTCCCTTAGTTCCTTCAATAGCTTCTGCCTCCTAATAATCCAGAACCTTCAAATCACCTTGTAGATTATAAACATGGATTCACTCGCAAAGACTCAACTGGCCTCCCCTTTGAATTTATACTCAAAGGCCACGCTGTTTGTTTTCTGGCATTTTAAGTCCTCTTTTACCTCAAGCATAATGTCTCCTTCCTTCACGTAACCCTTCAGCCTTTCACCTCATATTTTTTCTGCAACATACTCTTCCACGATATTTGCTGCTGCTAGTGCTTTGTCAAAGTTATTCATATTTTAATTAGCTAATTGTTTGATTTGTTTTTTTTCAAGTCATAACGTTAATGCTAGTTGGAATCAATTACCTTTAGCATCACAGTTGAAACATTTATATATTTGTCCTTTGAAACTAAAGGTTGTCTTGTCATTTCATTCATGGACTGGACATGCACACCGTCACCTTGAATGTTGTATATTTAAATAATCCAGTACGTTCTCAACATCTACTTCCAAGTATTCAATCTTTTCTTTGTATTCAATAATCCTGTTATATTTTCTCTTCCAATATTCATTTGGCTCATAGTGGTTCTTTACTCTCACGATGCTTATGTAATCCTGGGACAGTTCTTTTATTGCTTTGTACTGAGTCCATTGCTCTGAGGTTTTTTTATATATATTCTCCAGTGTTTGCACGTCATCTAGGTAGGCCTCTGTTTGCTCTTGTACTTCATGGGAGATTCACCACTCTTCAAAGTTAGTGAACGTGTATCAATGGCTTAATAAATCAATGCATGTTTCTTTTGTAATCATATTTAAAAGTTTAATAGTTTTGTTATATCAGGTGCGATAAATTTTTTATATACTCCCCTGTCGAACGTTAAGTCTTCTGTTCAGTAAAGTCAAAATCATCTATCCTTCATTTGAATAAACTTAACTACTGGCTTTGCTCTGTCAGGTCTAAACAGTTGTATTAACCGAGTACATCAATCTGCGAGCTTTTGGCTTCACCTTATTTCTCACATTCCTTTTGGTACATTCCTGTCGTTTTGGTCTTTCCTGAAGTGATGTAAAATCATAACCGGTAGGACTTTATCAGATTTGGAGAAGTTGATTAACTCAGTGACAATTGAGTTCTGTTCATCAATCTCCTTTCAGGAGGTGCAGCAATCAGATTTTAAGAATCATAGATTATCAATTATTACTAAATCAATTTTATTATTAAATCTTAAGTATTCTATATCAGCCATTAAAGCTTCAATGCTTAACTTTCAATCAATATTCTCTTTGTCTATATCCACGATGTCCCTCATGAGCAGTAATTCATTATCGAGTTTAGCTACTCATTCCTTAATGTTATTCACCTGGCTTTCAGTGTAGGATTTTTCATCTATAACATCTGGAGTAATTCAGAAACAAGCACTTATGAAATTACGCTTGGTTATTGCAGGTCTAGTTTCAAATGAATAAAATAATACTCCGTTTCACTTCCTGACGTTTTGCATAGCAAGGGACATGGAGAACGTGGTCTTTCAGGTTCAAGTTCATCAAACTAGTAACATCAGCTCATCGTTGCGAGGCTTTCAATAATTTCTATCAACTGCGTCACTTCACCAGGTTAGGTGGTTTACTTCCTGGTCAAAGAATAATTTTTCTACTTCATTCATAAATTTTTGTTAATAAAATAATTTTGTATTTTCAATGGGATGTTGTTATATCAGACCTTGTCAATGTATCCATCAAACTGTTTAGAAGTCCAGCTTTCATATTGGTTTATATTTAAAATCTTCTGGTCTTGCCTTAATTCAAAAACTCATTTCCATCAGTTTTCAATAGAAGCTTCAAGAACCAATACCTTCTCATCATCACATGAAGTTATTTTTTCTAATTTTTTCAACAACTTCTTTTCTGCTAATTCTGTCATTGGCGATTTTAATAATTTTCTATGTTTCTTGAATTCATCAATTGCGATTTCAAACTCTGTTTTTGGTTTATTCTTTACCTTCTTTAATTCTTTACATTCTTGGATGCTGTTAGTTGTTTGTTGTTTGTTTGTTAGTTGTTTGTTAGTCTGTTTGTTAGTGTCTTGATACTGACTCCAGTTATTTACCTTTATTAAGCGATATTTCGTGTATGATTTGTTTGTTACACATTGGCTCTTTTCTAGCTTCTTTAATGAGGTGCGAATTGATTGCATTGAAAGACCAGTTTGCTTTGAAAGCTTCTCAAGTCATGTAAATATTTGTCATGGTTCAACAGTTTCTCATCTCCATTTAGTTTCCTTATGATTAGCTAAAAGAAGAAGCACCATGAAAAGTTTGAATGTCTTATTGTCATCAAACCATTCCCATTCAAATATTTGTCTATGTAGTTTTATCCATCAGTTGTCCATAAAAAGAGTTAAGTATTAAATGTCTGTTCTAATATTGACATTCCCTACTTAATCAGTATGATGTAGCCAATATTATTATTTTGCATAAATATTATAACTAACATTTTGAGAAATCAAAGTGTTTTTTATTTGAAGATGCCTGTAATTCTTGTAATCCACCCTAGTAAGTCATCTTTATAACATAATACGTTTAATGTAACCCCTTTTCTTTTGGTTAATTGTTGGCTTACTGAAGCCATTATATGCCTGTTTATTAGCTTAATCTAGGGTTTTCCTGGGTTTTAATGGTCTTTTACCGAAGAAAGACTTGCTCTTTGGCTCGTAATAGTTATACTGTAAGTACATTTACCAACTAAACTAAAAACTATGAACAACCAACAACAACAGAACAGGCAAGAACAACAGGAGGCTTTCAATAACTTACCACCTGCTGAAAGAGCAAGACGAGAAAGAGCAATGGCTCGGATACGTAGAGGGAACAGCATACAAAGAATAGACTGGAGATAATCAATTTTAATACAAACTAAACTAAACTAATATGACAAACTTTACAAAGACAAACGAAGACTTTAAAGACTGGGTAGATGCTAACGTGCATCAACTTCATGAAGAATTCTCTGACTCCATTCCTGAAGTAGCAACTAACATGCTACGAATGGATGCTTGGGAGATGTATAAGAACTACGACTGATTCAGAACTTTCATCCTAGAACAATACATGGAAATAATAAGGGATGAACTAGAGAGTGCAGGAGAAGAAGACGCTGACAATTTAATCATATAAACTAATTATAAACTATGAAAAAGAAACGAATCAAATTCATTAACATCGAATTAAATCCAACAGAAAGCAAGAGGGTCGGACTTGCTACAACTAAGCTTTGATTAACTGCCACGCAATTCACAAGAATGGCGATGATGAAACAGGTGATTGAAGTGAACGGAGAATAAATTATAAACTAACATAAACAATATGAAAACAACATTCCTTATCCTAAACTACTTCTTCCTGCTTGTATTTGTGTACTGCTTCATAGCTGAACTATGAGGTGCTATGGATACAGCAGCCATCTACTTCCTTTACATCCTGCTCTTTGGTTTCAATGTGACTTACGCACATAATAACGAATAGGGTTTAATCCTAAGCATGATTCCAAACTGCTTTTACAAACTAAACAAACTAATATGAAATGGACTAAAAAAATACATGGCAACTGGAGGGATGAAGAACTTAAGAATTTTGTACACAAATGGCATTACACATCTGGGAGCTTATCAATCATCTGACCAAGCATGCTGACCTACGGTTCTTGGGAACTGTACGATGGCAATGAAATATATAGATTTGCAACACTCATGGAAGCACAGAAGTTCTGAGAGAAATTCATAACACGATGAAGCGATGAATATTGAATGCTATATGAAGAATGGATTAACAGCTCGCATCCAGAATTAAGTACAAATAACTGAGAGAACTTGGATAGAGAAGATGAGTTTGAAGAAGACCTAGAAGACAACATTTTCTTAGACTAGCACTTGATTTTGACTCAAAAACAGTTATAATATAAACAACTAAACAAAACTAATATGAAACCAACACTACTACACAGAATACTATTTGAAACACACTGAGGCTACTATGGAGCTTGCAGGGTTTTAATCAATCGGCTGAAAAAGAAGAGAAAAGAATGAACCATAACGGTTGATGAGCTGCAGCTTCTTATCTGAACTCAAGAATACTTATATAACTAAACTAAAAATGAATCTACAAAACTTAAAAAAAGAAATACCATTTAAATGGCGTGTATGACCATGAGGCAAAGAATTAGCATATATTGATAGCAGGGATGTCCAAAACCTCTTAGATGAAGAGTTAGGATGTGAAAACTGGCAGGTCAGGTATGAAGAACACAAATGAAATCTATTCGCATCAATCTGAATTAAAGTCTGAGCAGAATGGATATGGAAATCTGACTGCTGAACAGAATCTAATATTGAGAAACAGAAAGGTGAGGCATCAGATGCTTTCAAGCGAGCTTGAGTCATGTGGTGAATCTGAAGGTTTTTATATTCAGTACCTCCAAAGGCTGCAGGTAAGAAGGACTACGCAAAACTAGAAAAGGATTTGAACGACGACAAGAGGTGGATGAATGATACAGACTTCACAAAGCTGAAGTCCAACCTGGAGGAGCTAAAGAAGCACAATGCCACCTGAAAAGACCTGGTAAGAACTGTCCGATTAAAATATAAAGTGAACAAGGATTTTGCAGCAATGATTGAAGAACTTTACTAATGCAGATACTAAAACAAGGCAAGAAAAAGAAAGGCACATCATACACTAAAAGATGAGTGAGTAAAAAAACCATTGCTATAGTGAATGAACGAGACAAGGGATGTTGCGTACTATGCTGAAGAAGCTACCCATTAGAAAGAGTGCCACACCACGTCTACTATTGATGACAAGCCAACAGATGAACCAATAGAAACGACCCTGACCAACTTGTAACCATTTGCTTAGAAGAACATACTGAAATACACGACAAAGGTAATCAAGACAAAAGAAGGCAGTGCATTATATACCTAGAACTACAATATTGAATAACAAACTATAACGACAATTAAAATGAGCAACTTTAACACACAGGATTTATCCTTAGCAGCGACACTAAATTATTACGGATACCCAGTAATAGAAATCATAAAATGAAAGAGAGTAACATTCGTATTTAAATACGATGAAACCATGCAGGACGTGGAGAACCAATACTGGCAAGGACTACTAACTGTAGACCCTTTGAAATTCAACGACCAATTAAAAACCCTTAAAGTAAGACTATTCGCTACCAATGCTTAAATTTATACTCAAAATAAAAGGCTGAAGAATATTTGACAATGAGAGATTGAAACAGAAGTTGTCAGAGTATCTACCAAGATTGAAAGACTGATACCAGGAGCTAACGTTCCAGGAGTACTTCCCTAGCAGGACATCCAGTCAAAACAAAACACTCTGGTCACTGTGGCTGCCTTTCCTGGCTCGCTACCACTGAATCAGCACTAAGGATATGCACATCCATCTGAAAGCAGAGTACCTAACAATGCACATGCAAGACCCACTCAACTGAAAGGACATTACAATTTCAAAAGGGACATCAGATTTAAATACCAAAGAGTTCTCCGACTTGATAGAACTTATCAGACAAGACTATATTGAGGAGTATAAACTAACTCTCCCTGACCCAATACCAAATTATTAACCAAAACTAATATGTACAAAACAAAACTAGAACAGCTCATAGTAATTTCAATAGTAATAATAATATTCTTTGTCATTTCAACAATTGAATACCATGACTTGATTAACAACACACTTTAATGCTAAGAAACATAATACACAGACTACAAAAGTGGTGGAAGCAAATGACATGCAGACATACCTATATCTATAGGAGTTTAAGACTTCCTTGAAAGTATACTAGGTATAAGAAGGAGTGTCCTCATTGTCAGAAGAGGGTAATAAGAACAGCTAACTAACTAAACACCATGGAAATAACAAACAAACAAATTCAAGAGAACAGGCTTGAGCTAGACTACAACTATCTAGAGATTCAAAATGAACAAACCATGAAAGAGCTACAATGAATACTCAAACAGCTCTTAAAAGACTGAGAAAGAGCTAAGGCTGCTAAGCTACAAAGTGTTATAGATGAGATGAAAGAGCGTGCAAATTCAATTTAATTATAATATATGAAAACATACAAAGACGATATATTTACATTTTACCTTTGAGAAAATATTGAAGTAGATGAGGCTGCCTACAATTTCTTAATTCAAAACCTATCTTCAGGCGCAGTAACTGAATCTAAGGAGAAATGAGCAGTTTACACCGAAATAAATATAGCTTCACCAGATAGGCATGATGCCTTCGTTATCGCTGATTTTTTATTCAAACTTAATATATAAACTATGTGAGAAGACAAAGTAAAACAATGGCTATCTAGCAATTTAGATATATGTATAGATATGGCAGAAAGTAAAATTGATGTATTAAGGTCTAGCGGCAAATTCTGAGAGAGGAATGAAGTAATAGAAAGTGAGATAAAATTTTATCAACACGTTGTAGACCAGTTAGAAACAATAGATTTTAAACTTAATATATAATTATGTACACTTGAAAAGAACTACAAACAGCACTGGATTTATATGAAAAATGGGATTACAGAAGCACATGAGAACCAACGTCATTTAGAAGGTGGCTACAAGGTCAAATAAACCAGATGACCAAAGCTCCGACTGT